>Ga0111538_10004016_pt1 | contig 20491 bp, 15 predicted proteins | sample SoiMethybrSBSTD1_FD_79669 | JGI IMG/M metagenome (GOLD analysis project Ga0111538, IMG submission 79669) | Bulk soil microbial communities from a Populus tree surrounding site in Tennessee, USA - Soil MetaG P. TD hybrid SBSTD1 (version 2)... | ecosystem: Environmental > Terrestrial > Soil >... | reverse complement strand
TGAGGGCATCATGCGGGCTTTGATCACGGCGCTCCTGGTTCCTTTGGTGCTTTGCGCGGGCGTGGCCTGCGAGAGCGACGCTGCTCGCGAGCCGGAAGATCCGAGCGCGCGCGGCGTGGCGCACTTGAGCCCGACCGAGCACTTGCAGCGCGTGACGATGGCGTTGAGCGGCGAGCGGCCGACGCCGGAAGAGATCGCGGCGGTGCGCGCCGATCCCAGCGCTCTGAACGCGATCACCGATCGCTATCTCGGCAGCGAAGGCTTCGGCGAGACCATTCGCGATCTGTACAACGAGGCACTTCAAGTCAGGGTGCCGGCGGCGATCTATCCCGCTGGCTTCGGCGCGATCGGCGTGCTCAGCGGCCGCGACTTGCAAGACATCAATATCTCGGTGACGGAGGCGCCGCTGAAGCTGATCGAACGCGTCGTGATGCGCGACCTGCCGCTCACCGAGATCGTCACCGCGGACTACACCGTGGCGGACGAGACCGTCGCTCAGGTGTGGGGGCTCACTCGGGACGGCGACGCCGAGTGGGACGTCGCGCACTACCGCGACGGGCGCGAGCACGCGGGCATTCTCAGCGACTCGATGCTGTTCACCCGGCACTCGACGACGCTCTCGAACAAGAACCGCGGGCGCGCGGCGGCGATCAGCCGGGGCCTCTTGTGCTACGACTTTCTGACCCGCGGCATCGAGGTCGACGCGAGCATCAATCTGGCCGACCCGGATGAAGTCGCGAATGCGGTGCAAAAGAACACCGCCTGCGCCGGCTGCCACCAGACGCTCGATCCACTGGCCGCATTCTTCGGCTCGTATCACCCGATCTACGTCCCGAGCCAGGTCGAGAACTACCCCTATCCATTCTTCACCCCCGGCCTCTCGCAGCTCTTCACCGTGGGTGAACCCGGCTATTTTGGATACTCGGGCCGGTCGCTGCGCGATCTCGGAAAGATGATCGCGGCGGATCCGCGCTTTTCACTGTGCGCCGCCAGGCGCTTCTACGCTTACTTCCACCAGGTTCCGCTTTCGGACGTGCCCCGCGAGCGGGCTGCCGAGCTGCAAACCGTGCTCACGCAGCGCCACAGCGCCAAGGATCTCGCACGCGCGATCGTGCTCGCCGACGACTTTCGCGTCTCCCACGTCGTGACCGACGACGCGACGTTGAACGGTGTGCCCGCGCTCGACCGCCGTTTCCTGCTGAAGGCGCGGCCCTGGCAGCTCGCGAGGATGATCGAGGGACTGACCGGGTTTCGCTGGGAAGCGTACCTGAACGCAAACCTCGGCTACGGCACCGTGGGCCGGCTGGACATGATGACCGACAGCCTGTTCGGCTTCAACGTGCTCGCTGGCGGCATCGACTCGGTGAACGTCACGTTGCCCGCGAACACCATGACGGCGTCCGCGAGCCTCGTGGTGCGCGGGCTCGCCGCGCGCGCGGTCGAGCACGTGGTCGACGCCGATCTCGAATTCGCGAGCTCGGCCAAGCTGTTGCGCCGGGTCCGCGAGCAGGACGTGGACGAAACCAGCGTCCGCGCGCAACTGGTCGAGCTCGAGCTCCGGCTGTTCGGCTCGGCGGTCACTCCGGATTCACCCGAGGTCACGAGCGGCTGGGAGCTCTATCGCGACGCCTTGCGCGAAGCAGGCGGCAACTCGCGACGCGCCTGGCGGACGACCCTGTTCGCGCTCTTACAGGATCCGCGCCTGCTTTATTACTGAGCCGCGCCAGAACGAGGATGCCATGAAGTTTTCGCGACGAGATGCATTACGGGCGGGCGCCGTGATCGCCGCTGGTGCGGTCGCATCGCCCTGGACGAGCTCCGCGAGCGCGCAAGCATCGGCTCGCAATCTGATCCTGGTTTTGGCCAGAGGCGGCTGGGACACGACCTACGCGCTCGATCCCAAACCGGGCTCGACCACGATCGACGCACCCGAGGGAACGCTCGAGCGCTTCGGCGAGGTTTCGATCCTCGGCAACGCTTCCCGGCCGAGCGTGAGTGAATTCTTCCGGCGCCATGCGGCGATCGGCGCGATCGTCAACGGTGTGCAGGTGCGCTCGTTCGTGCACAGCGACTGCGTCAAACGCATGCTGACCGGGACGCCGAGCGACACCAATCCGGACCTCGGAGCGATCGTCGCGTACGAGCACGGGCGCGATCTACCGGTGCCCTATCTGGTGCTCGGCAACAGCGCGCTCAGCGGGCCGCTCGCGGCGTACACGGCGCGCGCGGGCACGACGAACCAGATCGCGACGTTGCTGAACGAGGGCGCCCAGACACAACAAGACATGGCGCTCACCGGTGATCCGGCGTTTCTCCCCACCAGCAACGAGGACGCCCTGGTCACGCGCTACCTGAATGCGAGCGCCGAACGCGTGCGCGCGCTCAGGGGTCAGCGCGGTGCCAATGCGCGCGAGATCGACGCCTTCATGCAGTCGCTGGAACGCGGCGGGCTGCTCCGTCAGTTCGCGAAGGGCGGCTACGCGGGCCGCGACTACACCCCCGACATCGAGGTGCAGGTCGACGTGGCGGTGCGCGCCCTCGAACGCGGTTTGTGCCGCTCGGTGATGATGGAGACCGGCGATTTCGACACGCACCAGAACAACGAGGACCAGAGCGCGCGCCACGAAGCCCTGTTCAAGGGTCTGCTCGCACTCAACGAACGCCTCGCGGCGGGCGGCCAGCTCGATCGCACGGTGGTCGTGGTGCTGAGCGAGATGGGGCGCACGCCGAAGCTCAACTCCAATCGCGGTAAGGACCACTGGCCGGTGACGAGCACGCTGGTTTACGGCGCCGGCGTTCGCGGTGGCCGCGTGCTCGGGCAAACCAACGCCCAGCTCGACGCCGTCTCGCTCGACCTCGCGAGCGGAGCTCCGAATCCGCAGGGCAAACAGCTTCAAACCGCCAACTTGCTCGCGGGGATCCTGGAGCTCGTCGGCGTCGAGCCGGGCGCGTACCTCGAAGGCGTGGAGCCGTTCCGTGCGCTTGCGTGAAACGGCCGTGCTCCTGGCAACCCTGGCGACTACCGGGGCTGCGATCGCCGCATGCAGCGATGCGGCGGAAGAGTCCCAGAGCGCCGCGCTGTGCGGCAGCTCGGCCGATCTGACCTACGAAAGCTTCGGAGGGCCGTTCTTTCTGAGCTGGTGCACCGGCTGCCACAGCGCGGATTTGCCGGAAGGTTCGCGCCAGGGCGCGCCGATCGGCACGAACCTCGATTCCCTCGAGGACATTCGCAAGCATCGCGAGCCGATCCTCGCGCGGGCGGTGCATCGAACCGACATGCCGCCGGCAGGCGGTCCGTCGCCGCAGGAACGAGCGCTGCTCGAAGAGTGGCTCGGTTGCGGAGCGCCTTCCGAAAGCGAGGGCTTCGATCCGGGGCCGCCCTCGGATGCGGGTGGCGCGCCGAAACCCACCGGCGCTTGCGCGCAGCCGCGGCAGCCCCTGCCGCAAACCGTCATGCCGCGTTGCAGCGCAGCCACGCGAGCGTGCGTCGACGCATGTCCACTTCAGTACCAAGAAGAGAGCAAAATCGACGATTGCCGCGAGGCGTGCGTGAAGGCGGACACGACGCCCGCCGATCTGGCGACCGGCGTTTCGTGCGACGACTGCGTATTCAACGAACTCTTGGCCTGTGCCGCCGCGCGCGGCTGCGCCGACCAGACCGCGCTCCTCTATTGCTGCATCGAGGATTGCATCAAAAAACAGGACGCTACCTGTTTGCAGACGAGCTGTGCCGACGACATCCAGGCCTTCGGCTATTGCGTCGGCTACGGGCCGACCGAGTGCGTGAGCTTCACGGAAGGCCCCAGGGCGCGCTGCTTCGGGCCCTGATATCGCGTTGCCGCCAGTGCTCGCGAGAGCCATCTCGCCACGGGGCGAAGCGGTGAGCGCCGCCCTGCTGACGCGCGAGCTGCGCTTCGTGATGGATACACGGAACAGTCTCGATTCGGCGTTCTGGTGCGTTCATTGCACCGTCATCGAGCATGACTCGAACACGAGTAGTCGAAGCCCTGGTCGTCGGCGCGGGTCCCGTAGGCCTTTTTGCGGCGCTGGCGCTGGCGGAGCGCGGCGTCGTGGTCGACGTCATCGACGAGAATCCGAAGCTCTCGAGCTCCTCCGAACCGATTACCCTCGGCCCGCGCGCCCTCGAGCTTCTGGACTCCCTCGACCTGCTTCCGGCTCTGGAGGCGGCGGGGCGCCGTGTAGAGCGCGTCATCGTTCACGACGGCGATCGGGCTCCGAGGACGCTCGAGCTCTCGAAGCTCCAGGCATCACAACCGTTCTTGCTCGTCACGCAGCGCAGCGTGCTGCTCGAGGCGCTCGCGGGCGAGCTCGAGCAGCAGGGCGGCGAAATCCGCTGGGGGCACCGCCTTCGAGCGCTCCACCCGGCCGGAATCCTTCGTGCTTCGCGTGCCGAGATCGACGAGCTCGAGCCCGTGAGCGCCGGCTACGCCGTCCAGACGATCGAGGCGGTGGTCAAGCGCCAGAGTGAGGCCAGCGCGAGGCTGGTGGTCGGGGCGGACGGTCGCGAGTCGATGGTGCGGCGCGCCCTCGAGATCGATTTTCCCGCGGCCAGCGATCCCGAAATACTCGCGGCCTATGATTTCGACGAGGACGACGGAGCGCAGGCGGCGCTCCACCTTGTGCTTCACGCGGATGGGGTGGATGTGGTCTGCCCGCGCCCGGGCGGCGGATCGCGCCACTGGGCGCTGGTTCCGCAGCGCGACGCGGGTGAAGTCGTTTTCGAGAGCCATCTCGATCTTTCCCTCGAACCGCTCCAGTTCGGGGAGGTCGATCCTGCCTCTTTCGAGCGCAGCGTGATTCGCCGCGCGCCATGGATGAGTCGTACCGACGCGCCGTCTTCCGCACGCGCCGTCAGATACCAGCGTCGCTGCGCGGAGCACTTCGGGCACGGGCTCGTCTGGCTCGGCGGTGATGCGGCACATCTGGCGGGACCGCTCGCCTCACAGAGCGAAAACGTCGGGCTCGACGAAGCGAGCGATCTCGCGGAGCGTGGAGCGGCCGTCCTTCGTCACGGCGCGGGGCGCGCGTCGTTCGCGACTTTCGAGAGCATGCACCGCTCCGAGCTCGACGCACTCTGCGGGCGCGCGCCCGAGGGGAGCCGCGAGGAACGCATGGGGTGGCTCGCGGCCAGCATGCCGATTTTCGGCGAGCAGCGTGCGGTGCTGTTCGCGGACCTCGCGTGATTTGAACGGGCCGAGATTGCGGAAAGATCGGCGCCGGCCCGCCCCTTTTACAAAGGATGAAGAAGGCAGCCGCTCTCCCCGCGATCGCGGGGCTGCTCGTGAGCGGCATTTTCGCTTGCTCCGAGAGCGGCGGCGGGGACGGGACGGGCGTGCCAGCCGGTGCGGCGGGCCAGGGCGGTGCGGCCGGGAGCGGCGGCTCGGTGAGCGGAGGAACGGCAGGGGCCGGTGGACTCGCGAGCGGCGGTTTTGCGGGGAGCGCGGGCGCTAGCGGGGCCACGGGCGACGGCGGGGCTCTGGGCAGCCAGGGGAGCTCCGGCGCTGGAAGCGGCGGCGGGGGTGCTGGGGGAAGCGGCGGCAACGCCGGGGCCGGCGGCACGGCGGGCTCCGGCGGCGCTCCGGGGTGTGTCGCGAGCTGCGGCTCACACAAGTGGGCTTGCTGGCCGATGCCGAATCCCGCCGGCAGCGGTCTTTCTAACCCGGCAAGTTACGAGGAAAAGGGCGAGATCGTGCACGACAATCTGACCTGCCTCGACTGGCAGAGGAGCCCTCCCGGAGAGACTTTTACTTTCGCCGCCGCGATCGCCTATTGCGAGGCGCTCTCGCTCGGCGGCCACGACGACTGGCGGCTTCCGACGCGGATCGAGATGACCTCGATCGTCGACTTTACGAAGAGCGCGTCGCTCGATCCAGCGGCGTTTCCGGGCGCCGCCGGCGGGTTTCACAAGACGTCGTCCGACTGGATCCTGACCATCCGCCAGACCGGCGCGGGCGCAGGGCGCGACTTCGCGTGGGCGTTCAACATGTCGGACGGCATAGTGAGCAACGCCTATTCGAAGGCCACGGCCGCGCGGCTGCGCTGCGTGCGCGGTAATGGATCCGGCGAGGCGCCGAGCGATCCCGCGGTCGCTCCGCCGGACCAGTATCGCGTGATTGCCGACGGCGAGGTCCGCGACAACTACACCGGGCTCGTCTGGCAACAGAGCTACTCGCCTTCGACGATGAGCTTCGAGGAAGCGCGGAGCTACTGCGCCGGGCTCGGTTTGAACGGCCAGAGCTGGCGGCTGCCCAGCGTGCGCGAGCTTGCGACGCTGGTCGACGAGGCTCAGGTGGCACCGGCGATCAATCGCAACATGTTTCCGAACACGCAGTACGGCGCGCGCAGCAACGACTGGTACTGGGGCTCCCACGCGGCTCGCGGCAACGCGGCCGCGGCTTGGGCGCTCAACTACGACGACGGTTTCACGGGTTTCAACGCGGGGAGCAGCGGGGCGTGGAACTACTTCACTGCCGCCTGGGTGCGTTGCGTTCGCTGAACCACGAAGCTTGGTCGATCACCCGAAGACGGGGGGATGCGGGCGGCTGCTTCCGGCCAGCTGCGCGAGCAGCCAGCTCCTCGCCTTGTCGATCGAGTCGAAGGCCGCGATCGGATAGCGTGGCCTCGCGATCCAGCGGATGGCCGTGACCACGCCGCGCTCGAAAGCAGAACCGACCACGACCGCTATGCCGCGGAGCAGCCCGGGATGGATCGAGTTGTGGGCAACCATGGCGTTGGCGACTGCCTTGCGCTGCGAAGCGGAAAGCGGCGGGTGGCCCGTGGTGTCGAACAGGAAGACGAACGGCTCCCCGCGAAGGTACGGCACCGAGCATGCTTCGAGATGGTCTTGGAAATCCTTATCCGACAGTGCTCGCGGCGGCATCTTCACGGTGAAGATCGGCCACTCTGAATCGTCGTAGAGCACGCCGCTCGCACCGACGCTCGCGGGCATATGACGATGATGGGTCGCTCCGCCGAGACCCAGCAATGCGGAAGATTTCACATCAGCGCAATTGACAGCGAAACCGCGCCGTAAGAGCCTTGGCTCGGATGGCGCGGGTCGGGGCAACCTTCATTTTCGGGCAACTTTGCGCAGTCTTGCTCTTGATGGCAGTGCCGGTAGGCGCCGTTTCGCCTGCGCGTGCCCGAACATCGATTGACGCGGCAACGCTGAGCAACGGCGTGACGGCGCTGATCGGGGAAGAGACACGCGCACCGCTGGCGGCGATCGTGGTTTCCTTCGAAGTCGGGAGCGGCGACGATCCGGCTGCGCAGCCGGGACTTGCGCGGTTGATGGGGCGGCTCCTGCTCGCCGCATCGACACGGCACCTGCGCGCGATCGATCGGGAGCCGTTGATCAAGGCCATGGGCGTGGACCCTTGGGACGTCAAAGTGCTCGTCGGCGTCGATCGCACGCAGCTGCAGATGCTGGTGCCGGTGCGCGCGCTCGAGCTCGCGCTGTGGCTGGAAAGCGACCGTGCCTTTTACTTTTCCGACGGTATCGACGCGGGAACGCTGCGGGTGGCCCTGGCCGAATTGGAGCGTGAAGAGCAAAGGGCCTCGGCGGACAAGACCGAGCTGATGCGGCGCAGCGTGCGCGCCGGGCTGTTCCCGGCCGATACTCCGCATGGATACGAGGTCGATCTACCGACGCTCGCCAGGAGCTCGGCGGTCGAGCTGCGTGCTCGAGCCCGCTCCTACTACGTTCCGCAACGGACGACGGTCACGGTGATCGGCAACACTTCGAAGTCGGCGGTGCGGGCGTGGTGCGAGCGCTACTTCGGCAGCGCGCCGAAGGCGCAAACGCTGCCGGCAGCCAGGCCGCTGCCGCCGCCTCCGCTACCCGCTCATCGCGTCGAGCTCGCGCTGGATGAAAAGACGAACGGAGTCGCGTTCGGCTGGCGCACGCCACGCTACCTGGAGAAGGACGACGTCGCGCTCGACGCCGCGGCGCGCATCCTGATGCGTCGGCTTTCGCAGCGGCTGCTCGAGACGAGGCTCGCTACGCGCCTTCAAGCGCGGCAGTCGTCCCACCGCCTCGAGAGCGAATTCGCGATCGCCGCCGCAGCTGCCGAAGGCCACGGCGGCGACGAGCTCGGCGCTGCGATCCGTGAGGCGCTGGATGCCCTGCGTGAGGGCAAGATCGACCCGAAGGATCTGGATTCGGCGCGGCGCCAGTTGATGCTCGAGACCAGCGCCGAATTCGACAGCCTGCTCGGCCGCGCCGAATACGCGAACGTGTTCTTCAACACCAATCACGACGCGAACTATTACCGGAAGTACCGGCGCGCCTATCAAGGGCTCGACGCGGCAAGCGTCGCAAAAGCCGCCAAGGACTGGCTCGCGTTGCCCGCTGGCATCGAACTCTCGGTGCGACCGGGGCAGGCGCCGGCGCGAGCGCGCGCTGCGACCGCGATGGCTGCAACGCCGGTCGCCCAGGCGCGAGCGATTCCGGATGCGGCATTCCGCTACCGGCCCCCGCCGGTGGTCGACGAGGCGGGTTTTTCGCCGCCCCTGGCGGACGACGTTCGCCTCGCCAACGGAGCCCGGTTGCTGTTTCATGCGCGGCCGGGCAGCGAGCGGCTGCTGTTCCGGATCGTCGCGCGCTTTCGCGATCCGCCGCCCTGCTGCGGAACGTATCCGGCCCTCGCCTACCTGATCGCGGAATCGACGCGCGGAAACGCTCGGAGCTTGCGCGAAAGCGTGCGCGACTACGGCGGATTGCTGTCCGCACGCGCCGATGCCGACAGCCTGGATCTCTCGGTGTCGCTCTTGCCCGAGGATCTCGAGGCCGCGGCCACGGCGATGACCGAAGGCCTCACGCTATCGCGTCTCGAGCCTTCGAGTTTCGACCAGTTGCTGCGCGACTGGCAGAAGGCGCCGCCGCCCGAGCCGCGACAAGTGTTGAATGAAGTGCTCGCGCGCGAGCTCTTTCCAGCCGGCCACCGCTACCATCGGATGTTCGGTGGTAAGCGCGATCCGACGCTGCGCGAGATAGAGCGCTACCGTTCGGCTCAATTCCGGGCAGCGTCGGTCAGCTACGTCGTGGCGGGCGACCTATCGTTGGATCAGGCTCGGCAGGCGCTGGAACGCGCGAGCCGTTCGCTTCCAGCCGGAGCGGCTCCGCGCGCGGGCAGCGTGATGCTCAAACCGGGTGTCGTCCTCGCCGCGGACCCCAAGCGCGAGGCGACCGAAGTCGCGGTGATGGTCCCCGTGGCCGACTGGAGAGATCCCGAATACGGCGCGAGCCTAGCGCTGCGCTGGTTCTTCGGAACCGACGGGCGCCTGCGGCCGAATCTGGCAGAGCGCCTGCGGGAAGCGGGCGTTTCGAGATACGACAACGTCTACGCGAACGTGGTCGCACGCGCCGATCTCGCCGTGCTCGTGGTGTACGTCCGCGTAACGGAAAAGGACGTAGCCGGTGCGGTCGGGGCGGTGCTCGCGCAGATGGACAAGCTGGGCCAGGGGGAGATCTCGGCAGCGGGGGTGGCCGACGCTCGCCGCGAGCTTCTGAGCTCGATCGAGCAGCGCTACGAAAACACCGACGCTACCGCGCTCGAGCTGGTCACACTCGCAGCCTTCGGTCCGCGAACGGCGGCGGACGTCGACGCCGTGCTTTACCGGCGTGCTGCTCTGCTCGGGCGCGACGAGATCGCTCGCGCCGCGCGCCGCTATCTCCGCAAGGACCGGGTCAGCGTCGTGGTTTACGGCAGGCTGGGCAATGCGCAGGCCGAGCTCGAAAAAATCGGCCTTTCGGTCCGCAGCGTGAGCCCGGGCGAGGCAAAGCCGTGAAGCGTTGGAGCTGGGTCGCTGCAATGCTCGCCGTGGCGTGCACGAAGGCCCAGGCGCCGCCGGTGGCTCCCGCGGCGCCGCCGGTCGGCGCTCCCGGGACGACGTGGCCTGAATACGAGCTTCCCGTCGCCGGTTTGCGCGCGGCCTTTCCGGCACCGCCCCTGGAGCTGGCCGGCGACACGCAGCAAAAGGACATTCCGATCCGCTACGACGGCTTCAGCCTCGAGCAAGACGGCGTCGAGTACACGTGCCTGACGTCGCGCGTTCCCAATCGCGACCGCGCTCGCGATCCCGAGGCGCTGAAGGCGGTCATCAGTAAGCTCAAGATGAAGGTCGATCGCCAGCGAGCGATCTCCAAGGACGGCTTTCGTGGCGTTGAAATCGATGCGCTCGACCCAAAGGGACGCGTGATTCTCGCGCGCTACATGATGGTCGGGGACGGGGTTTTCATCGCCGGTACCGCGGCGCAGAGCGGCAAGCTGGCGCTCGAACAGCGCCGTCGCTTTCTCGACGGATGCCGCTACGAGCCGCCGTGGCGCGTCTTTCCCTCGGTCGAGGGCGGGTTCACGATTTCGGTTCCCGCCAACGCGATCGAAGTAGAACCCCAAGACATCAAGTCGATCGAGGGCGCGCATGGGCGGGCTTTCGTGGTCGGCGGAATCAACGAGATAACGTACATCGTCGCCGCGGTGCCGCTCGATCCGAGCGTGGCAAGCGTTGCGGATCGCGACGCGCTGCTGGACGAAATGGTCGAGACCATGTCCAAGGGTGCGAGCGCGGTGGTTTGGTCCTCGGCCATCGAGGTCGACGGTGCGCGAGGGCGCGATCTGGTGTTCGTCAAAGACGGGCTCTACTTCGGCTGGCGCATGTTGATCACGCGCATCAACCTGTATCAAGTCGGTATGACGAGCCTGTCCGCCGACGTCGTGCGCGGCAACGATGCGCGACGCTTCCGCGAATCGTTGCGCTGGGGTCCCGACGGCTGAGCGGGTCAGTAGGGTGTTCCGTCCTTGTGCGCGTACGGGCCGCTCCGCCCGCCCGGAACGCGTTTGAACACCATGTCGATGTCCGAGTACTCGCCCGACTCGCCCTCCATGCGCGAGCCGATCGTCAAGAGGACGGCGTCCGTGTTCGAGCGATTCTGAAAATGATGACCATCTTGAACGCCGGCCTTGAAGCCCGCGCAATCACCGGCGACGAGCCGTTCCTCGCCGGCGTCGGTGACCAGCATGACCTCGCCCTCGAGGACATAGATGAATTCGTCCTCGAGCCGATGCCAGTGGCGCTGGCTCGACCAAGCTCCTTTCGGTAGGCGCGTCAGGTTGACGCCGAACTGCGTCAGCCCCGCGGCGTCTCCCAGCCGTTTGTTTTGGCGGGTGCGACACGGTTCGTTGAACGGTGACGGGTACGACGATCCCACGATCGGAGAAATTGCTGCGACATCGATTTTCGACATTTTCGTATCTCTGAGACAGACGGAACTTCCCGACAAGTCTGCTCACCCAAATCTACAATCCCGCCCCGGGTCGGGCGAGCTATGAAGCGACCCCGCGGCGGACGGGAATCGCACTTTCGCGATCTCCCGCCCGAGCCCTCGGGGAGCTCAGCGGCCGCGAACGGGAGCCGGGAATGATCAACACAGGGATGAATCGTAGGTGGGTGCGTAGAATGGTCTGGTTTGCGCTTCTGAGCGCGCCGGGAGTTCTCGCGGGTTGCGCGGGACACGTTGACGGAAGCGAGGCGGACGACACCGGTGAGCCGGTAATCGGAGGTACGGAAGCCGTGCCGAATTCCGCGCCGTGGATGGTGCAGATCGGCCGTCCTTCCGCGGGGTATCCGCACTGGTGCGGCGGTTCCCTGCTTCCGGGTACCGTTTCCGGTGGAACACTCTACCTGGTTACGGCGGCGCACTGTGTTTATGGTTTTCCGAACGACTTCGTGATCAAGGCGGGCGAGCACAACCTCACGACCTCGGAGTCCACCGAGCAAGTGCGATCCGCGGCCGCGATCATCATTCACCCGGAATACGATCCGAGCACGATCCGTAACGACATTGCGATCATCCGGGTGAACTCGGCGGTGATGTGGAATGCGAGCGCGCAGCCGATCGAGATGCCGGACGGGCGCTACGACACGGCGTTTACCCCGACCATCTACGGCTGGGGCCAGACGATCGGCAGCGATCCGAATTCTGGCTCGAACGTGCTCATGAAGGCCGATCTACCGATCATCGATCAAGCCACTTGCGGGGCGGCCCTGGGCGGGTTCGTCCCGGTGCTGCCGGGGATGATCTGCGCGGGCTATCCGGACAGCGCCAAGGGCGGATGCCACGGCGACAGTGGGGGGCCGCTGATCGCCAAGAACGGCGCCGGCACGCCGCAGCTGGCCGGGATCGTCTCGTGGGGAAATCCTATTTGCACGCAGTACGGCGTTTTCACGCGCGTCGTCGACTACGTGCCGTGGATCCGCAGCATCACGATCGGGCAACCGTTCTCGTGCCAGGGCCAGACCCCGGCCGGTTACACGAACTGGCAGCAGTACAACGCGGACGGCATCTATCTCGACGTCGATACGTCGCAATGCGACTCCTTTGGAACAATCCAGTACTTCACGTCGCTCGGCGGCAATTCCAGCCACTTCACCGCCCGCGGCGCGACCTCGATCTACAGCCCGACGGAAAACGGCTTTCGCGTCTACGTGAACAGGAGCGGGATCACGGCGGCGCAGGCGAACACCTGGAACTGGCACCTCAACTGGCAGGGCGTCCCGCTGAACCAGAGTCGGAGCGAGCTTTGCACCGGGCGCACGACCCCGGGCACCACGAACTGGGTTCAGAACACCACGAACTCCGTCTACGTCGACGTGGACACTTCGCGCTGCAATCGCACGACCACGCCGCGCTACTTCACTTCGCTCGGCGGCACGAGCAACCACTGGACCACGCTGGGCGCGACCAGCATCTATTCGCCGACGCCCACGGGCTTCCGCATCTATATCGATCAGGGTGGAATCACGCCGGCGCTAGCGAATCAGCGCAATTATCACATCAACTGGGCGGCCACGCCGTCCTCGGCGCAGACGAACGTCGTCCAGTGCACGGGGAACACCGCCGCCGGCGCGGGCTGGGTGCAGAACACGACCAACTCGATCTACCTCGACGTGAACACGTCGAGCTGCAACAGAAGCGTGAAGCCCGTGTACTTCACTTCGCTCGGAGGCCAGAGCTCGCACTACCAAGCGTACGGGGGCACGTCGATCTACCAGGCGACGGCGACAGGCTTTCGCGTGTACCTGAACCAGTCGGGCATCACGCCGGCTGTCGCGGCTACGCGCGGGTACTTCATCAACTGGGGCGCCTATCGCTGAGCGTCGCCTGACTGCAAAGCCGGGCCGATGGGGCGGCCCGGCGATGCTCAGGGGCTTTGCCGGCGGGCCGCGTAGTGAAACACGAGCTGGCACATGGCTTCATTGTTCGGCGAAGGACCGAAGATGAGCGGAGCCGTGCCGTGGTTCACGTACGTGCACGAGTAGTTCAGAGCGTCGCCGGGGTGCAGCTGAAGGGCGGGATCGAACTTGTGAGACGTCGTGTCCCAGCTGTCGGTCTCGTAGATCACGCTCGTGGCAGCGGCGGGGCCGGCGGAAACCGTGAAATGCGTGCCCGCTCGGTGCATGTGCGGCAGCACCCAGAGCAGATCCCACTCGCTGCCCGACGAGAGCGTGATTCCGCCTTCGATCGTCCGCGTATCGTGCGGCGGGACGTTGACGTCGAGCGTCGAAAGTGCGCGGATGAAGGCAATCTGCTGCACGCTTTCCGACGGCATCCGCCGCAAAGTCAGCCGCACGCTCGGCGTCACCGCGTTCGTCGCAACGTTGATGAAGTGCAGGATCAACCGCAGCCCCTGCTCTTTTCTGAGCTGTGCGGCCACGCCCTCCTGGTAGGTGAAAACCTCGTCCGGACGCTGCACGGTGAACGGGCCCTCGGGCGATTCGAGACCGGAGCACTCCGAGACTCCGCTGTCCGCCGCGAAGTCGGCGTAGTTCACGGTCAAGTGATGCGAGCCCTCCGCCATGTGAACCTCGAACTCGTTCAGAAAGACCTCATTGTTACCAAACGGGTTCGCGAAGGTTTGGCACAGGGAGAGCTCTGCTCCGCCTTCGACCTCGAACGGATCCAGCTCCAGCGTGACTTCGTCCGGCAAGCCGGACCCGGCCCCGGATCCGGCGCTGCCCCCGGCCGACGTACCCGCCGAGCCGGACGCGCCGGCGGACCCGGACGCACCGGATGAGCCGGATACGCCGGACACGTGGTCGTTGTTCTTGCCTATCGAATCGGTATCTCCGCAAGCGGCGAGAAAGGCAATCGAGGCACCGACCGGTAAACAGCGTAGGAGGTTCATGGCTTGTAACGGTTAATCCCTGCCTGTTCGCAGATCGATCACTTCGGCCCGAGGATCGCTCGTGCTCGCGCGGCGTGCGGTCCCTTCGAGGACCTCTCGAGCAGCAGAGCGGCCGCGCGCTGAGCAGCCGCGCCGTTGCCGGCGGCAAACAGCGCTTCCATCTCCAGGTACTGGGCTTCGGGCGCGAGCCTCGGTCTGGTCACTGCCGTTCGGTAGCGGTTCAGCACTTCTAGCGCAGCGCTGGCGCGACCCGCCCGAAGCGCGCGGCGGGCCTCGTCGATGAGTCCGATCTCGATCGAAATGGCCGAATCGATCTCGCCGGCGGGCGCGGCGGCGGGTACAGCGCGTGCGGCCTCCGGCTGGCCGGTCGCGCTCGGCCCGCGCTGCCGAGTGAATTGCTGCGGCTCTGACGGCAATGCGGCGCTCTCGGAGGCGGGTGAAGGCGGCGCCGCCGGGAACGCCTTCACGGGCGGAGTCGTGTCGCTCGCACGCGCGGCCGGTTTCGGCGCCGGCAAGGCCTCGCTCGCGGTGACGTTCTGATCTTGATTCGACTGGATGGCACGCTGGGCGACTTCCACGCCCCCGACCGTAATCACGCCGCTCAGGACGCCCGCCCCCGCCCACTTCGCGAGCGTCCAGATGCCGATCTTGCCAGCGCCTACCGCCGCCGCCGCCGCCGCGTGGCTCGCGCCGATCACGGTCGTCGCCGCGCCCACGCCTGCGATGGTCTTTTCGAGCGCGTGGCCAGGCGGCCGCTCCTCTTGCCCGGCTCGGAGCAGACGAGCGAGCTCCGGATCCGCGTCGTCCGAGAGTCTCAACGGGTCGGTCACGGGTTCCCTCCACGCTGGTGAGCGCGGGCGCGCTCGCGAAACAGCTCGCGCGCGCGCCGAAGGCGCGACGCCGCGGTGCCGAGCGGAATTTCGAGCAGGTTGGCGATGTCGCCGACCGTCATCTGCTCGATTTCGTAGAGGACGAACACCGCTCGCAAGTCGTCCGGCAACTCGCCGAGAATCGCATCGAGGACGGCGCGAGCGCGCCGCTGGTCCACGAGCTCGTCGGCGCTGGGCCAGGGTGAAGGCTCGCGATCCGGATCCGACTCCGAGACCGCGGGCTTGCGTGCGTGTGATCGGCGGACCTTGTCGGCGATGCGAACCGCGGTCCCGAACAGAAACGCCCGCTCCTTTTTCGGGTGGATGCGATCGAGCCGCTCGGTGGCGATGACGAAGACGCGTTGCGCCGCGTCCTGTGCGTCCGACTCGGGGACGCCGAAGCGCCGCAGCGTGCGCCAGACGAACGTGAAATGCGTCCGCACGAAGTCGGCCGGCAGCCGCTCGCTGATTGCCGAAGGCACAGCGGTCGCGTCGGGAGGGAAGCTGACGCGCTCGGGGAGATCTGCTGCCGACGCGCTCATCCCCTTCATTATCCCCGGCGCCGTGCAAACCGATCACGGCACGCCGAAAGCGAGGCCGAGGGAAGCGAAGGCGCCAATCCAGGGGACGTCGTGCACCACCTTGTTGTCGGGATCGTCGATGTCGCCGAAAACCACGCGATCTTGCGGCCTTAGCGGAAACAAGGGCCCGCCCTCGAGCAGCAACTTGGCCGGCCCGAGATCCCAGGCTACGCGGGCGTTCAGGCCCAGTGCGAACCATGGGTCCACGGCAGTTCCGGGTTCCTCGATGTCGTAGCCCTTGGCGAACCGCGCGCCGCCTTCGAACAGCGCGCATGGAACGAGGTCGACGCTTTTTGCCAAGGCGACTCCGAAGAAGCAACCTTGGAGACGCCCGCCGACGAAGCTGAACTGCGCATCCCCGGGGCCCGATTCGAAGCGAGAACCGCGTTCGCCGGCGACGCCGATCTGAATCAACCACTCGCGGGGCGGGCCCGCGATCGCGGCGAAGACCTCGGCGCCAGGCAACACCTCCGGTGCCTTGGGGGACGTCAGCGTTGCCCGAGCCCCGAGTTCGAGCTCGGGTGCTTGCGATGGCCATGCAACAGGGGCGGGTCGCTCGTCAAGGGAGGGGTCCCGAGGGAGGCTCGGTTTCTCTGCCGGCGGGGCGGTCCTGGGTTTGGTCGCGGTTGCCGGCGGTGGAGGCGCGGCAACCGGGGGTTGAACCGGTGGCGCGGGTGCCGGCGCGGTCGGCGCGGGCTCGGCGCGCAGCGAGTCAGCCGTGCCGGACCTTGCTTCCAGGGCGGCAGCTACTTCCGCATCGAAGGCGAGCGCGGTGACCACGGCAATCGCGCGCGCAGCTTCGGCACAATCACCCGCCGTGACCTCGCGCGCGACCGTGCCTCCGCCCGCGGCGGGAAACTCGAGCCGGGCCACGCTGCTGCGCCCCGTGCTCCGCACCTGGATCCGGTACTCGCGAGCAATTTCCCCTGGCGAAGCCAGCCGGCCGCGGCTCGTGCGTTCGAGCACGGCAGCCTCGAAATCCTTCGCCGATGGGCACCCCGCAACCGCCTCGTAGGTCAGGCGAATCGGCTCGCGACCATCCCCCGCCAGCGCGGCCGAAGCAAAGAGCGAGGCGATCAGCGCTGCTCTCGGTCCCTGTGCGGTCACGGTGCGACGGTTACATCACCTTTGTGCGCGTGGCGTCGAGCCGGCTGATCGATTTCTTCGCGGCCCAGTGCGCTCGGCCGTGGTTCCGAAAGTGCGGCGGGCGATCGCGGAGGAACTCGGTCTCGAGCCAGAGTCGCTTCAGGTGCCGCACCTTGCCGGCCCCGGGATCATCGACGTACGCCGTCCTGCCATGGAGCACGTGGTAGTTGTTCACGAACTGCATGTCGCCGGGCTGAAAGTCCATCGTTACGCTGTAGCGCCCACTATCGGCCTCGTTCTGCAGCCACTTCAATCCCGCGCGCGCGGCATCGGTGAGCCGTGGAGCGTCGGCGTGGCGTTGCGACGCGAGGATGTAGGCGCCGATCAGTCGCACGAACAGTCGCTCGCCCCAGCGCGTGAAGATCGGCATCGGGTACCAGCCGCGGCCTCCCGGCGGCTGTTCGCCGCGGAAGTCGTAGGGCTGCGGCTCGTACAGCTCGGCGGCGAGCTCCGGATGCCGCCGTACGAGCTCGTTGTGCAGCGCGACGGAGTTCGCGACGGCCGAAAGCCCGCCCTCGCTCCCCGTCTGGAGGCACAAGAGCCCGATCAGATCCGAACCGTCGCAGTGGTACTCGAGACCGATCCGGCCGAGCTCGTTGCCGCGCGCGGTCGGGTCGTCGATGGTCTTGCCCTGGTCGGTCACGTCGCCGAGCACGTGCCCGTGGTGATTCTGCGGCCAGGGCCGGCCGAGGTGCGCGCCGATGCCCCAGTAGGCGAGACACATGTCGTCGTTCGTGTAGCGCGCGCGCGGCAGCCCGCGGATCAGCACGAAGCCGCGGCCGTCCATCAGCTCGCGCTCGATGCGGGCCAGCCTTCTCGATAGCGTCGGCAGCGGAAAGTCTGCCTTGCCGATCTCGAGCAGATCGTTCGATCTCGCGCGCGCGGCGGCGAGCGCACCGTCGATTTCCTCGATCTCGGATTCGCTCAAAAGCTCGGTCCAGGTGCTCGAATCGGCGACGTCCTCCGCTCTCCACTCGCAGCCGGTTTCGAGAACTTCGGGATCCATCCGCATCTCCTTTCGGCCGCTCAGGCGCGCGCGCCGCGCACGAGACGCCCCGGCAGAGCACCGGTCGGCTCGCCATCCAGGTACGTCACCGTCCCGGCCACGACCGTCGCGGCGTAGCCGCCGGCGCGCTGCATCAGGCGCCGGCCACCCGCGGGTAGATCGTACAGGACCTCCGGCGAGTGCAAGGTCAGCTTGTCGTAGTCGATCACGTTCAGATCGGCGCGCTGGCCGGCCGCGAGCAGACCGCGATCGCAGAGACCGACCGCCTCGGCCGTGTCGCGCGTCTGCATCTTGATCACGAGCTCTACGGGGAGTTTCGGGCCACGTGTCCGATCGCGCGTCCAGTGCGTGAGGTTCGAGGTGGGGAGGCTGCCGTCGCAGATCATCCCGACGTGCGCGCCTCCGTCCGAAAGCCCGATCACCGTGTCCTTGTGGGTGAGCATTTCGTAGCAGGCGTCGAGCGAGAACTCGGCGTAGTTGAGAAACGGCAGATAGAGCATTCCGCGCCCGCCGCGCGAGAGCATGTGGTCGAGCGCGACTTCTTCCGCCGAACAGCCCCGGCTCATCGCCAGCGCGGCGACGGAGCGGTCGCTCGGTTGCTCGTAGTCCGGTTTTTCGCCCATCAAGAACATCACCGGCCAGCTTCGAGTCCAGCGTGCACCGAGGCCGCGCTCGGTGGTGCTGGTTTCCGAGAGCAGCCGGGCGCGGAGCGCCGGATCTCGCAGCGCTTGCACGCGTTCGGCGAAGGGCAGCTCGTGAATCGCGAGGTAGCTCGGATGCCCGCTGAACGGATTGAGCGTGAGCTCGAGCCCCAAGAGCAGCCCGACCGGGCGCCCGCACACCTGCGCCCGCATCGGAAGGCCTCGCGCCACGGCAGCCGACAGCCGATCGAGCAGGTGCCGAAAGCGATCCGGCACGCGGGCGTGCTGCGCGAGCGAGAACGACAGCGGCCGCCCAGACCGCTCCACGATCCGGCACAGCATCTCGAACTCCGCGTCGGCATCGGCAAAGTCCGAAACCACCTGAACCACGCCCTTTCCGGCGCGGCAGAGGCCGAGCGCGATCCCGACCAGCTCGTCCTCGGCGGCGAGCAAGGTCGGCGTGGGATCGCCGTCGCTCGTCCGATGATTGAGCGTCCGCGACGTGGAAAACCCGAGCGCCCCGGCGGCCGCGGCGTGTTCCGCCAGCAGCGACATGCGCGCGATGTCGTCGGGGGTAGCCGGCTCGCGCCGGGCGCCGCGCTCCCCCATCACGTAGACGCGCAGCGCGGCGTGGGGAAGCTGCGTTGCCACGTCTGCGTCGAAGCGTCGAGTTTCGAGGCTGTCCAGGTACTCGGGAAAGCTCTCCCACGTCCACGGCAAGCCGCTGCTCAGCACGGGGAACGGGATGTCTTCGACCCCTTCCATCAGCCGCACCAGTCGATCGTGATCTTCACCGCGGCACGGCGCGAAACCGACGCCGCAGTTGCCCATCACCACGGTCGTCACGCCGTGCAAGCTCGAAGGCTGGAGCCGCTCGTCCCACGTGGCCTGTCCGTCGTAGTGGGTGTGAATGTCGACGAACCCGGGCGTGACGAGCTTGCCCCTGGCGTCGATCTCGAGCTTGCCCGATCCGCGCAGCGTGCCGACCGCGCTCACGAGCTCGCCCTTCACGCCGACGTCCGCCTCGCGCGGGGGCGCCCCGGATCCGTCCACCACGAGACCGCCGCGGACAACCAGATCGAACGACGTATTCACGACCGCCTCCGACTAGAAACGTCATAGCATGTGCCGTCGAAGGGCCGAGCTCTCGTGTTGAACGGTATTCACCGCTACCCGAAGCAGGACGAAGTCCTCTACGGCCGGCCCGCCGCCGAAGTGCTCCCCGACGTTGCGCAAAGCTACGGCGCAAAACGGCTCTTGCTCGTCACGACGCGATCGCTGGCCGGGCCGGGCGGCGTGGCCGAACAGCTGGCATCGGTATTGAACGGTCGCTGCGCGGGCATCTTCGGCGGCGTCCGAGCGCACTCTCCGCGCGAGGACGTCATCGAGGGGGCACGCCGGGCGCGCGAGCTCGAGTGCGATCTCCTGGTGGCGCTCGGCGGCGGATCGGTCGTGGACGCGGCGAAAGTGATGCAGCTCTGCGTTTGGACGGGCACGGCAGAAGCCTGTGCCCTGGACGCGCTTCGGATGGGCGCCGGCTCGAGCGCGATCGAGCCCACGCTGCGGATGGTTGCGATCCCGACCACGCTGTCGGCCGCGGAGTTCACTCCGTTTGCCGGCGTCACCGACGCGCGTCGCCGCGCGAAGGAGGGTTTTTTTCACCCGCTGCTCGCGCCGAGAAAGGTCGTGCTCGATCCCGGGGTGACGCTCGCCACGCCGGCCGAGCTCTGGTCGTCCACCGGTTTGAAAGCGGTGGATCACGCCGTCGAGCAACTTTGCCATCCGACACGCGCGCCGTTCGCGGACGCCCTCGCCGAAGCCGGTCTCGAGCGCCTCTCGCGCGGACTTTCCAGGTGCAAAGTCGATCCCGGCGATCTCGTCGCCCGTCAGGATTGTCAGTTCGGCATGTGGCTCTCGATTTCCGGTGCCACGATGGGTCGAGGCATGGGCGCGAGCCACGCGATCGGGCACACGCTGGGGGGCATGCTCGGGGTGGCGCACGGCATGACCTCCGCCGTCATGCTTCCCGCGGTTCTACGTT
>Ga0111538_10004015_pt1 | contig 20496 bp, 22 predicted proteins | sample SoiMethybrSBSTD1_FD_79669 | JGI IMG/M metagenome (GOLD analysis project Ga0111538, IMG submission 79669) | Bulk soil microbial communities from a Populus tree surrounding site in Tennessee, USA - Soil MetaG P. TD hybrid SBSTD1 (version 2)... | ecosystem: Environmental > Terrestrial > Soil >... | reverse complement strand
CAGAAGATCGGCACGAACTCGCCGCTGACGGTGCCCTTACGGATGCACGCCTTCAGCACGGCGGGATCGAACTTGCCGTTCTCGACGAATTCCATGAACGCGTCTTCGTTCAACGCGAGTGCGTGCTCGAGCAGCTCTTGGCGCAGCTCGGGAATGCGCTTGATCCACTGGTTGTCCGCCGCAGCCTGGAAATTGAACCGGCCTTCGAGCGTATCGAGCCCGACGGTTTCCCACTTCGCGTCCTTGTCGTCCGAGTCCCAGATATAAGCGACGTTGGCGACGAGGTCGGCCATGCCGCAGAACTCGTCGTAGCTGCCGAGCGGCACGTGACACACGACGGCCTTCGGGCTCAGGCGCTCTTTGATGCCCTTCACGCAGTGCGTGAAGTTCGCGCCCATGCGGTCCATCTTGTTGACGTAGCACATGCGCGGGACGTTGTACTGGTTCGCGAGGCGCCAGTTCGTCTCGGTCTGCGGCTCGACGCCGGCCACGCCGTCGAACACGACGACCGCGCCGTCGAGGACGCGCAAGCTGCGGTTCACTTCGATCGTGAAATCGACGTGTCCCGGAGTGTCGATGAGGTTGATCTGGTAACCCTTCCACTCGGCGGAGACGGCCGCGCTCTGAATCGTGATGCCGCGCTTGCGCTCCTGCTCGAGGTAGTCCGTCGTCGTGGACGTCTTGCCGTCCTTCGTGTCGTGGACTTCGATGATCTGGTGCTTCTTGCCCGTGTAATAGAGCACGCGCTCGGTGGTCGTCGTCTTGCCCGCATCGATGTGGGCAATGATGCCGATGTTGCGATAGAGCTTGAGGGGCTTTTGCCTGGCCATAGTTGTCTCGTTCAAAATACGGTATGCCGACGGCGTTAACCGACCGCCGGGGGCAACAAAAAACTAGAGTTGCCGCGACCTTAGGGAGCTGGGAGAGCGGGACGCCCCGGCCTTCCAGCGGGGCGCCACTCTACCCCAACCGGGGCTATGGGCCAAGCCAAACGGCGCGGCTTCCATAGCGGGGCCTTTGCAATTATTGCGAGGGCGCGGCCTCGAAAGCCGGCCTAATGGCCGAATACGTACAGGCCGAAATAGCGCAAGACGTGTTCGAGGTTGTCTCATTCGTTATGAAAAACCGATCCCTAAACCTCTCGCCGATTCTCGCCGCCGCGCTCGTCGCGGGCTGCCAGCCGTCCAATGAGAAGCTCGCGGAGCGGTACGAGGGCGTCGTCGGGAAGTACTGCCTCGAATGCCACGATGCGGCGGGCCGCGAGGCCGGTCTTTCGCTCGAGGACGTCGACCTGAACAACATCTCGGCGCACCCCGAGCTGTTCGAGACCGTCGCGCGCAAGCTGCGGGGCCGGCAGATGCCGCCGCCGGGCGGGCCGCGGCCCGATACCGCGACCTACGACGCGTTCGCCGGCTACCTCGAGCGGCGCCTGGACGAGGCCGCGCTCGCTTCCCCGGACCCCGGCAAAGCGTCGATCCACCGCTTGAATCGCACCGAGTACGGCAACGCGGTCCGGGATCTGCTGGCGCTCGAGGTCGACGCGGCCGAGTTCCTGCCGGCCGACGACGAGGGCTACGGTTTCGACAATATTGCGGACGTGCTGCGCGTGTCGCCGTCGCTGCTCGAGCAGTATCTCGCCGCCTCGGCGAAGATCGCGGCGCTCGCGGTCGGCGACCCCGAGGCCCCGGCCGTCACGGCCGTGTACCGCGCACCTTCCGATCTTGCGCAGGCCGTGCACGTCGAAGGCATGCCGCTCGGCACGCGCGGCGGCATCAAGATCAGCCATTACTTTCCGCTCGACGCCGAGTACGAGTTCGACGTCTTCTTGCTCCGGAACATCGTCGGCTACATGACGGGCCTCGAATGGGGGCACGAGCTCGAGATCGCAGTCGACGGCGAGCGCATATTCCTCTCGCAGGTCGGCGGTGAAGCCGACAACGCGATGTCCGACAAGAACATGTCGGCCGCGGCGAACGAGATCGACGCACGCTTGCGCACGCGCGCATTCGTGGCGGCCGGACCGCACGACGTAACGGTCGCATTTCTCGAGCGCAGCGCCGCCGAGACGCACGAGCCGCTCGAGCTGCATACGCGCAACCTCGATCTTCAAGACATGAACGGCCTGCCGGTCGTCGACTACGTCAACGTTCGCGGCCCGTTCAATCCCGTCGGGTCCGGCGACACGCCGAGCCGCGAGCGCATCTTCACGTGTCGGCCCGCCGACGATGCAACCGCGCGCATCTGCGCGACGGAAATCCTATCGACTCTGGCGCGGCACGCCTTCCGCCGCCAACCCGCGGAGCAAGATATAGCGACGTTGCTGTCGTTCTACGACGCGGGCGCCGCTCGCGCCGGCTTCGACGCCGGCATCGAATCCGCGCTGCGCGTGATTCTGACGAGCCCGAAGTTTCTGTTCCGCGACGAGCCGGATCCCGCCGGAGTGGCGCCGGGTTCGCTATATGCGCTCGACGACTCCGCGCTCGCCTCGCGACTCGCGTTCTTCCTCTGGAGCGCGCCACCCGACGACGAGCTGCTCGAGCTAGCTGCGCAAGGCAAGCTCAGCGACGAGCGCGTGTTCGATCGGCAAATCGATCGCATGCTCGCCGATACGCGCGCGTCCGCGATCGTCGAGAACTTCGTGGGGCAATGGCTGTTCCTTCGCAATCTGCAAAGCGCGCGGCCCGATACGGAGGAGTTTCCGGACTTCGACGACAACCTACGCAGCGCGATGCGACGCGAAACCGAGCTCTTGTTCGATCACATCATGCGCGAGAATTTGCCCGTCAACGAGCTCCTGACGGCAGACTACACTTTCGTCAACGAGCGGTTGGCGCGGCACTACGGCATGCCGGACGTGTACGGCAGCAACTTCCGCCAGGTGCCCGTAACGGACGAGGCGCGCCGCGGGTTGCTCGGCCACGGCAGCATCCTGACAGTCACCTCGTATCCGAATCGCACCTCGCCGGTGTTGCGCGGCAAATTCGTGCTCGAGAACGTGCTCGGCGCGCCGCCGCCGCCCCCGCTGCCGAACGTGCCGGCGCTGCCCGACAACGAGAATGGCAAGGTCGCGCGCACGCTGCGCGAGCGCCTCGCGGAGCATCGCGCGAATCCCGTCTGCGCAACATGCCACGACGTCATGGATCCCATCGGGCTCGGGCTCGAAAACTTCGACGCCGTCGGCAAGTGGCGCACGCGCGAGCCCGGCGGTGAGATCGACGCGCACGGCCAGCTCGCGGACGGCACGCAGATCACGGGCGCTGCCGAGTTGCGTCAAGCACTGACGGCGAATCCCGAGCAGTTCGCGCGCGTGTTCACGGACAAGCTGCTCACGTACGCGCTCGGCCGCGGCCTCGAGGCCGGGGACATGCCGACGGTGCGCCACATCGTTCGCGAGGCCGGGGATGACGACTATCGGTTCGCGTCGATCGTCAAAGGCATCGCGACCAGCGTGCCGTTCCGCATGCGTCGCGCGCAGTCGCCGGATGCGCCGGCCCAACCGACCGTAGCTAGCACCGACTGAGACGCGCGCCGGCGTCGCGCGGGCGCTCTCTCCGCCACCAAGAAACCCCTCGCGCGGGCGCTCGACCGCCGAATTGACAGTCATCGTCCATGAGACTACATTAGTAGTCGTTGAGACTAGTTGTTTGAAGGCCGCCCATGGATTTATCCAAGTCGGAACAGCGCGTGCTCGAGGTGCTCTGGGGCGAAAGCCCATTGACGGTCGGGCAGGTCATCGAACGCTTACAAGGCCGCAGTGGTTGGCACGAGAACACGATCAAGACGCTGCTGACACGGCTTGTCGAGAAGAAGGCCGCTACGAGGGTGAGGGACGGGGGCCGTTTCTTCTACCGGCCGTTGGTATCGCGCGAGGCTATGCTGACGAAGGAATCCGAAGGGCTGTTGAAGCGTTTCTTCGACGGTCAGATGGCGCCCTTGGTCGCGCACTTCGCGGACAAGCGCAAGCTGTCGAAGCGCGACATCGAAGCGATCGAAAAGATACTTGCCGAGCTCAAGGGTCGCGATGCGTGACTGGTTGATCCAAACGACGCTCGAGACGAGCGTCTTGATCGGCGTCGTCGTCCTGGCGAGGCCGCTGATCCGCCGCGCATTCGGCGCCGTTCTCGCCTGCGACTTGTGGTTGATCCCTGCCATCGGCGTGCTGCTTCCGACTCGCCCGCCGCGGCCGGAGACCGTGCTGGAAACGATTCCGCTACCCGCTGCCGCAGAAGTGTCTCGGGGGCTCAGCACGGCCGTCGAGGCTTGGGCTGAGCCGAGCACTTTTTCGTGGGAAGCGCTGTGGCTCGCCGGCGTGTGTGTCTGGCTCGCCGTGCAATTGGTCAGGAGTCTCCGATTCCGCCGCCACCTGCAGGCGAAGGCGATTCCGTTCGTCCCCAGCTCTTCCGCCATCGTCGCGCTCCTCGACCGTTACGGGATGAATCCCGCGCGCGTGTTCTTCGCCGAGTGCACAGGGGCACCGTTCGTGATGGGGCTCATCCACACGAAGGTGTTCCTGCCGATGGATTTTGCGCAGCGCTTCGCGGCGCAAGAGCAGCAATGGGTTCTGACGCACGAGCTTACGCACATCCGCCGTCGTGACCTCTGGGCGCGCTTTGTCGCCGAGGGCTTTCGCGCGTTGTTCTGGTTCAACCCGCTCGTGCACTGGGCCGTGCACTTGCTTCGCCAGGACCAGGAGTACGCGTGCGACCAAGCCGTCGTGAGCCGGTGCACGCCGCAGGAGCGCTACCGCTACGGAAAGGCGCTCATGTTGGGGGAGAGCTTCGAGGCACAACCTTCGTTCGTCACCTTCTTCCGCAACAACACGGAGAGATACGCCATGCTCGGCAAGTACAAAGAGTCTGCTTTGCGCACCGTCGTTGGCACGGTTGCCTGCTTGATGATCGGAGTGCTTTCGCTGACGTCTGCGCCAACTTCGGTCGCACAGAACACCGCGATCTCGCGCGAGTACCTTGCATCAGTCACGGAGTTGCGAGCCGAGATCCATATGGCCAGGTTCGAAGGAACCGAAAGCACTCTTCGAGTGCTGGCACCGGATCAGAGCGGCAAACCGCAAGAATGGACGGTCGTGTTGCCGCCCCCGAGCGAGCTCAGGGCAGCCGGGGTCACGCCCGTCTTCTTCGCGCCGGGCCACGGATACGTGATCACCGGGAGTCCGTCCGTCGATCAACAACATCGCCTGTTCGCCTTGACCGTCACGCGGCCGGACGGAACCGTCTGGCGTCGCACCGAGTGAGCGCCAGGGCGTTCTGGATCGTCGCATTGGGTGCGGCGCTGGCTGTTCTAGTCGGGCTCAACCTGTTTCGCGCTCAAGAGCAGGCAGGTGTCGGCGCCGATGCTGCATCGCCGCCGTTCCGTGCAGGCGTGGAGGCGCCGGCCGCGCAGCCTCCGGCAACAGCAGTGCGCGCCTCGCCGTCAGTGGACCAGCGCGTGGATGCAACCGGAGCCGATGGCCGCGGCGCTCCGGCGGAGCCGCAGCCCGTGCCGGCGCTTTTCCCAACTTCAGGGCGCTATGCGTCGATGTCCACGGCGCTCGCAGACCACGATGTGCCGCCTGAACGGCGAATGCAGGTCTTACCCGAGTTGCTCGAGACCGATCGCGCGTTCGCTGCCGAGAGTGTGGATCCCGTGTGGGCAACGGCGACGGAGGCCGGCGTTCTCGGGCGCATTGCGCAAATCCCAGGGGTCGCGTACGTCAGCCTGAACGTTGAATGCCGCACGACTCTTTGCCTATTGCAGTTCGTACAGGCAACAGCACCCACGCCGAACTCGAGCATCGGCGAGATCGCGAAGCTAGTCGAGCCTCAGGGCCTCAAGGCACTCTACATGTTTGGGATTCGTGTCCGTGAAGGCGTGCCACTGGGAATTGCGTACCTGCAGCGCGTTGAACCCACCGAAGCACCGGCCGCCGCAACGGAGCGCTCGGTTCAATAGGCTCGCTACTTCGTAGTGACCGCTACGCCGACACCCAGTGCCACGAAGAGGCCGCCCGTTGCGCGATTCAGAGCGGTCGTCCAGCGCTCGGACAACACCTTGCGTTTCGCCACGCTGGCGGCGGCGCAATAGGTCGCATGCACGACGACCATCAACGCGCTGAACGTCAGCGCCAGCAGCGCGAGCTGGCCGACGTAGCCGCGAGACGCGTCGACGAAGTGCGGGAACAACGACGCGTACAGCAGGTAGGCTTTCGGGTTGGTCAGAGTTACGTAGGCGCCCTCGGACAAGCGGCGAACGTGCGATACGTCTGAGGCTTCGCGCTGAACCGACACCGCCGTCCGGTTACCCAGCAAGCGCGTCAAGCCCAAATAGACGAGATACGCGGCGCCCACGTACTTGGCGATCGCAAATGCGGTCGCCGACGAAGCGAGGAGCGCGCCCAACCCGGCGCCCGACAAGACACCGACGCCGAGCATTCCGATCGCGAGGCCAACGACTCCGGGGAAACTGCGCGCGAATCCGTAACGCAACGCATTCGAAACCGTGAGCAGCACGCCGGGACCAGGTGTCGCGATCGCGATGGCTGCGAGTGCTACGAAAAGCCAGTAGGACTGCATCGCGGTCACGGAGACGGCTCGTCGCCATCGAGATAGGGGGCGACGACCTCGCGCGTTTCCGCGCTGGTCAGTACTGGCACGATCTCGAACGACGTGCCCGAGCCTCGCCATTGCAGGACCCAGTGCTGAAGGAGTCGGAGGTCGTCGCACTGCATCAGTTGAAAGCAGCGGCTGAAGTTGGGCTCTATCCAACTATCGACGTACTTCAGCCCCTCCGGAATCATTCGGCCCTTCTCTCGAAGGCGGCGATACACCGGCACCATGTCGCTGTCTTTGAAGCGCTCGATGACCATGAACAACATCTGGCACCTCGTGCAGAAGCTTGCTGCGCCGTGCTCAACGCCAGTCGCTGGGTTTGTGCCGCGGCGCGTGTAGATCCAGGCGAACGACGGGCCGCGTGGGTTTGCGTCGCGCCACTTCCTTGAAGCCGGCGTGGTCGTACATCGACTTCGCTCCGAACCACATGGCGTCGTCTTTGGACGGATCGGCCTTATCGACAGGATAGGCCTCGATGATGTTGGCGCCGCGATCGCGAGCGTACGTGACTGCGCCCTGTAGCAACGCGCGAGCCACTCCTTGGCCACGATGCTCGGGGGGTACGACGAAGCAGATGATGGACCAGACGGGCACGTCGTCTACGGGCTTCATGACCGGCGAGCGCTCGAGCCTGAGGAATTCCGCGCGCGGCGCGAGTGATATCCAACCGACCGGGACGCTGCCGCGATAGGCGAGGAGGCCCGGTGGCGAGCCGCCATCGACGAGCGCCTTGAGGCCGGCACGGTACGTTTTGGAGCGGTTCGCGACGCTCGCCATGGAAGGCGAGCTGCCGGTGCGGCGATAGTGCATGCACCAGCAGCCGCGCGCGACCGAGCAACCCTTCGCGCCGAAGATGGCTTCGACGTCCGGCCACCGCTCTGGTGTAGCTGGGAGAACGATGATTTCCACCGCCGTCCGCCTCCTGACGCTCTCGCTTTGACGGACTACCTCACCCGGCGAACCGGTGCATCCCGCCGTCAACGTGGATGACCTCGCCCGTGATGTAGCGCGCGAGCGGCGATGCCAAGAACGCGACGAGGTAGGCCATGTCTTCGGGCTCGCCGAAGTAGCCGATCGGAATGTTGGCATCGATGAACGCACGCCGGTTCTCGGGCGTCGGGTGCAGCCGCTCCAAGATCTGCTCGCTGTTGATGCGTCCCGGCGGCAAACAGTTGATCGTGATGCCGTGCTTCGCGAGCTCGCGCGAGAGACCTTTGGCCCAGTTGTGCAGCGCGGCCTTCGCGACGGACGCAATGTTGACGCCGGGCGGCTCGTTCGCGCCCGTGATGCTGATGATGCGGCCGAAGCGGCGAGCGCGCATCGTCGGGATGAACTCGTTCGTGAGACGCCGCACGAGCTCGAAGTTGAGCGTCATTCCCTCGAGCCACTGCTCTTCGGTCGCGTTCCACGGCACGGGCCTCGAGCTGCCGGCGTTGTTGACGAGCACGTCGAGTCCGCCGAATTCGGCGAGCACGCGCTCACGAATGCGCGCGGTCGCGCCGTCGGCCGCAAGGTCCTCAGCCAATACCAGCGGGCGCCGAGCGCCCGAGGCTTCGATCTGCGCGGCGAGCTCGTCGAGAAGAGCCGCGCGCCGCGCGACGACGGCTACGCGGCAGCCTTCTGCAGCGAGGACCTTCGCGATGCCGCGGCCGATCCCTCGGCTCGCGCCCGTGACGAGGCAAGTTCGATCTTTGAGTTGCAAATCCATGGCTCGCGATCTTAGTCGCATCGCGCGTCTATTCGAAGCGCTCGAACGCGCGCGCCATGGCATGGGAGATGCAACGTCGCTGTATCTACGGGCGACGCGTCAACCGCAGGAGTCAGTATGAATCGTTTCTTCCATCGCTTTGCGCAAGGAGCAGCGACCGTCATGGGATCGCATTGGGCGTTCATCGCAGCCGCCACGGCATGTCTGCTATGGGCAATCACGGGACCCGCCTTCAACTACTCGAATACGTGGCAGCTCGTCATCAACACGGCCACGACGGTCATGACGTTTCTGGCCGTGTTCCTCATCCAGAACACTCAGAACAGGAACGATCTGGCAATTCAGCTCAAATTGGATGAGCTGCTGCGCGCCGTCGAGACGGCACGGACGGGACTCGTGGACCTCGAGGACTCCACCGACGAAGAGATCGACAAGCTGCGTGCCGAGTTTCGGCGTTTGCACGACTCGGGCGCCGTGGCGAAGCCGTAGGCAAACGAAAACGGCGCGGCACCCGTGGGGCACCGCGCCGTGTGTTGGCTAGGCAAACTTCCGAAGCTACTCGTTCGCCGGAGCCGCCGCCGCAGGGCCCAGCGGTGGCAGCGTGCGCAAGTACGCAACGATCGCGTCGAGATCCGACGGCTCCATCTTCTTGTAGAGCCAGTACGGCATGAACGGCAGCAGCTTGCGGCCGTCGCGGCTTTCGCCTTCCTGGATCGCGTGCTTGATCTCGGCGTCCGTCCAGCTCCCGAGGCCGGCCGTCGGATGCGACGTGATGTTCGCGGAGACAGCAGCCCAGTCGTAGATGAACGGCTTCGAGTAGACGTTGCCGCCGCGGCCGATCTGCGTCATGTCGATCTGGCCCATCACGTACGTCGTGTGGCAGTCCATGCAGTGACCGACCGGTCCCGCGAGGTATTTGCCGTACGCCACCTGGTCCGTCTTCGGCACGTCGGGCACGCTCGTTACGATCGGGCCGTAGATGTTGCCCGCTCGTGGTCCGCCCGGGCCCATCGCATACGTGCTTTCGGGCACCTCGTTGCGCACGGCCGGTACGGACTTCACGTATTTGGCGATCGCGTGCGCGTCGGTGTCCGACATGCCCTTGTACCAGCCGAACGACATCGGCGGGCCCATGAAGGTGCCGTCGGGTCTACGCGCGTTGCGTATCGCGTCGACGATTTGGTCTTCGGTCCACGAGCCGATGCCGGTTTCCATGTCGGGCGTGAGGTTCTTCGCGTACGCCTTGAACACCGGCTCCTCGATGACGAATGCGCCGGCGAGGTTCTTGGTCGGATCCGGAGTGCCGTCCGGCCGGCGCGGCGTGTGGCAGTTGCCGCAGCCCGCGACGGTTTCTACGAGATAGCGGCCATGCTGGAGCGGATCCGCACTGTCGCGAATCGTTTCCGCCGCGGCGGCCGCGGGCGGGGGCGCAGCAGCGGGCGCCGGGGCAGGGGCTGCCGGAGCGGGCGATTCCTCGCGGGAGCAACCCGCGACCCCCAAAATCGTTACGAATGCCGCCCAGATCGCGAGGGTCGGGCGCGTTCCCCGTTGGCCGGTTCTCACCTGTAGTTCTCCTGGTTGGTGGCGCAGAACAGTCGGCAAGCATACGAAAAAACCAGCGCCGTTCGGAAGAAGAGCCGCTGTCGGCAACGACGAACCCGAGTGAGCCGCGTGTGCGCGGTTTGGCCCCGGCAAACCCGCGGACGGACCGCGCCAACCGCGGCCGGGTGGTCAGATTATGGTTTCTCCAGAGAAAACCATAGCTTAGGAGTGGTTTATTAACGGTTAAGGATGGGCTAATTTGTCCGTCTTGAAAAAGGACCGCCAAGCGTCCTGAAGGCGCGCAGCGCGAATGGCTTCGGAACCAGACATCCTACGAGAACAAGCAGCGAGCATCGTGCGCAGTGGTGCGCTCGGGCGCTCGCGGTCGTACGCGCGCTTGCTCGAGTTCCTCGTCGAATGCGCCCATAGCGGCCGCACGCCGAAAGAGCTCGAGATCGCGATGGAAGTGTTCGGCCGCGGCGCCGACTTCGATCCGAGCCAAGATTCGATGGTGCGCGTGTATGCGCACAACTTGCGCCAGAAGCTCGAGCATTACTACGCGACGACGGGACGCAACGAGCCGCGGCAGCTACTGCTCGCGCGCGGCGAGTACCGCATCTCGCTGGCCGAGTTGGACGAGCCCGAGGAGAGCGCCGAGACGATAGCGCCGGCCGCGTTGCCGCCGTCGCCGCAACCGGCTGCGGTGCCCGAGCAGCCGCGCTCGGCGTTCACGCGCTGGCGCCTCGCAGTTGGCGGAGCGGCCTTGCTCGGGCTTGGGCTAGCGCTCGGCGCAGGAATCGTGATCGAGAGCGAGCCGGCTGCGCCCGCCGCGGCGGCGGTCGCGAAGTCGCCGCTGTGGGCCGACATGCTCGACGACGATCTGCCGATCCTGGTCGTGGTCGGCGACTACTACATCTACGGGGAGCTCGACGAGCACGGCGACGTGACTCGCCTCGTGCGCGATTTCAACGTTGGCTCGAGCGCCGAGCTCGACGAGCTCATGAAGAACGACACGACGCTGATGTCGAGGTACATGGACCTCGATCTCACGTACTTGCCCACGGGCAGCGCGTTCGCGTTGCTCGATATCTTGCGAGTGCTCTACACGACCCAGAAGTCCGTGCGCGTCGTGTCGATGTCGGAAATGAACGAAGCGGATCTCAAGTCGAGCCACGTCATCTACGTCGGCTACATCAGTGCGCTCGACAAGCTCGAGGACTTCGTCTTCGCGTCGTCGACGCTCACGATCGGCTACACGTACGACGAGCTGCGCAATCTGGACACGGGCGAGACCTACACGAGCGAGGCCGGCTTCCCCGAGGTCAATCACAACTACCGCGACTACGCCTTCATCTCGACGTTCCCGGGCCCCGGCGGCAATCAGATCATGATCGTCAGTGGCACACGCGACGCGGGTCTCATGCAGGCGGCGCACGCGCTGGCCGACCCGATGTTCGTCCAGAGCATGGAGCAGCAACGGCCGGACACGGGCAAGAGTCAGCCGCCGTCGTTCGAGATGCTCTACGAGGTCACGGGCTATGGGCGCACGAACCTCGACGCGATGCTCGTCCACACCGCCGCGCTGAACTACCAGCAGATTTGGGGCGGCGTGCTGCGTCAGCCGCCCGTGAACTAACCCTTGGGCGGCAGGGCCACCTCGGCCAGCATGCAGCGCACGCTGCCGCCGCCCAACCGCTCGATCGTTGCGATATCGGCCGTGACCAACTGGCCATAGCGCTCGAGCGCGCCGCGCGTCCGGGCGGCCAGCGCGTGTAACGCCGCCGCCGACATCGCGATCACGGGGCCGTTAGAACCCGCAAGCTCGAGCAGATTGCAGGCGAACCCTTCGAGCTCCGCTCGCGAGAGATCGACGACCTCGCGTCCCGTCGCCTCGAGCCGCGCGACGATGCTGCGCCGTTCCGCGGCGTCCGCAATGGCGGCCGTGCACAGCGCGGCGAAGTGCGTGCCGAGCGAGAGCACGACGTTTGTGTGATAGATCGGTCGGCCCGCGGCGTCGACGGCCGTGAACGGCACCACCTCGTAGCGCAGAGCGCGCGCGAGCTCCGCTAGCGCATTGACGTGCGTGCGCGGCGAGAGGCACGCGTAGGCCACGCGTTGAACGCGGTCGAGCACGACACTGCCCGTGCCTTCGAGGTATTCGCCGCGCGCTTCGAGGCCCGTGAGGTCGATTACATGCTCGATGCGATAGCCGCACGAGTCGACGAGCGCATCGAGAAGGTCGCGCCGCCGCTCGAGCCGACGGCTCGGCGCCAGCATCGGATACAGCACGGCTGTTCCGTCGGCATGCAGGGTGAGCCAGTTGTTGGGGAACACCTCGTCGGGTAGCGCTGCGTCCCGTTGCCCTGCGAACTGATGCACTCGCACGCCGGCGCCCGCGAGCGCGAGAGCCAAAGCGTCGAACTCGTGCTGGGCGCGCTGCGCGGTGTCGCTCGAGCCCGATGCCGCGTGCTGGAAGAAGTTCGAGGCGGCCGTTTCGGCGTTGCTGCCGAAGTGCGCGGGCCGAACCATCAGCACGGCGCCGGCTGTCTGCTGCTCGCTCATTCGCAGCGGGCTGCTGAGCCGCCCTGAGCTTGCGACGCAGCGCGCTCGAGCTGCGCGACCGTATCGCGCACCGCGGCGCCAAGCTCGTCCGCGGGCGGAACCGCCGCCAGCGCGGCGCGCGCTTCAGTGAGCGCTTCGTCACGGCAGCCGCGGTCGGCGAGCACGTTCGCGAGGTTGTTGCGCGCTGCGGCGTTTTGCGGCGCCGTCGCTAGCAGGCGTCGATACAGCGTAGTCGCTTCGCTCAAGTCGCCGGCCGCGTAGCGTTGGCCGGCCGAGGCGAACAATACGAGCTCCTCGGTCGGCCAGCGCTCGAGCGCTGCGCGATAGCCGCGCTCGGCCGCCGCGGAGTCGAGCAGGGGCTCGGCACCGGCCAGTGCCCGAATGTACGCACCCGCCGTTGCGGTCGCGGGCAGCTCGCCCGGCGCCAACGCGACGAAGGCCCAATTCGCGCCGCGCTGCCACTCGCGGAGGAAGCGCGAGCTGGTCTCGATGCGCCGCTCTTGCGTGCCCGACCGCAGGACGACCTCGTCGCCGGCCAGGCCGACGACGACGGCGTAGTGCCAGATGGGCACGCGATCGACGCCTAGATTCTGTAGCACGAGCACGGGCCGTCGTGCGGCGAGCTCGGCCGCGAGCGCGCTTGGCTCGGGCTCGAGGACGTACGGAATGAAGCCGTGGCGGCGCGTCGCGCCGAGCAGCTCCGGTTGCAGGCTGCCGCGCAGGCCGGGGGCGTAGACCTCCGGCGACAGCGCGTCGGCGTCGACGTCGGCGCCGGCGTGCTTGAGCACGGTCGCCAGCGCGGCCGGGCCGCACTGATAATCCGTCTGCGGAAAAAAAGGTACGGCCGTCAGCTCGACGGCGGGAAGATCGACAGGCAACTGCGGTGCGCTCGCGCAGCCGAACAGCGCGAATGCGGCCGCGACAACGCCGGCCCTAGATCTTGTTGAAGATATCAATGACGCCGGTGAGCTCGAGGATCAGCAGCACGACGAACACGATGCCGACCACGGCGAGCACGCTGCCGCCCGCCGGCATGTTCTCGAGATCGGTCGCGAGCTGCTCGAGCTCTTGATCGGTCAAGGCCGCGATGCGCTCATCGGTCGCGGCCGGGTCGACCCCGTAGCGCTCGAGCTGGCTGCGCACTTCCTCGCGTGCGAGCACGGCGTCGATGCGGGCGCGCGTCGCCTCGCGGTCGACGGACGTGATGTACTCCTGCGTGCTGATGACGCCGGCGTACGCGGCGCTTTGCATCGATGCGGCGACCAATGATGTCGCGAGCACCGCGACGAGCGAATTGCGATTCCAGTTGCGCATGAACAGCCTCCCTGTGCGCTCGAAACACTAGCCGAGGTGGCTAGGCTGCGCTAGTCCTCGGTCCACCAAGCCACAAACTCGTCGAAGTCGATACGCCCGTCGTCGTTCGTGTCGATGTCCTTGAAGCCGGTTTCGATCTCGCTGTGGGACATTTCCGCATCGAGCTCGTCGAGCATGGCGGAGAACTCGTCGAGCTGGATGCGGCCGTCGCCATCCCGATCGTTGTAGTCGAATGCCTCGCGCAGCTCATCGAGCTTTTCTTCAGTCGGTCGATTCTTCGCCATTACTGCCGCTCCCCCGGGCTACTTGAGTCGGCGCTATTCTCGCCTTTTTTCGGCGGCGCCGTCTGCTTGCCGTTGTGAAGCGGACGTCTCGTCCCGTTCGTCCCCATCGACCGCCGGCCGGCCGATGAAGTCGTAGAGTACCCCGACCATGGCGTTCAAACCTGTGACGCGCAGCACGAGTGCCGGTGCCGACAGCGCGCGCCGCGGCTTGCGCAGCTCACGCACGCGGCGCGCCAGCAGCGCTGCGACGATCGCGCGAGCGATGCCGGAGATCACGAAGATATAGAGCAAGCTGCTGACGACACCGGACGCGCCGAACAGCACGCCGCGCGCCGGCAGCACGACCTGGAGCAGCGAGCCGAGCATGGCGCCGCCGAATACGCCGGCGGCCGTCCCGACGTTGTGGAACGCGACGTATGCCGCGCGCCGCGTTTGCGGAACGAGCTCGTAGAGCAAGTTGCCGGCCGACAGCGTGAAGCCGGACCACGAGAGACCCGACAGGGCTTGGAACAGAACCAGCGCCCAGAAGTTGTCCGACAGCAACCAGATCGCCGGCACGATCGGCAACGAAATGCTGGTCACGATCAGGATCAGGCGGTTGCCGTAGATGTCGGCGACACGCCCCCACGTCGTCAACATCAGAAACTGCACCAGCACGCTCGAGCCCTGCAGCACCGTGAACTGAAAGTAGCTGAGGTCGAGGTCTCGCAACATATAGACCGTGAAGAACGGCGACGAGATGCCGACGGCTGCGTTCATCAATGCGACGTAGACCGAGAAGCCGATCGCGCCAGTGGAGAGCAAGGTTCGCCACCAGTGCTCGATGTGCATGTCCGGCGCCGTCGTCGTCGGCGGCATCTCGTGCAAGAACGTCAGGTGATGGACCGAGATCGTTCGCGCGACGAATGCGATCAAGAAGATCACGACGAAGCCGAGATACGTTCGGTCCGCTGTGTCGAGCTCGTGCAAGATCAAACCGCACGCGACGAGGCTCACGAACGTCGTGATCGTCATGAGCCGAGTTCGGTGCGCGAAGTAGCGCCCGCGCCGCCGCTCCGACACGAGGTCGCGCATGATGCTCGTCCACTGCGGCGCCGCGAGGTTGTTGGCGCTGTGGTAGAGCACGAGCAAGACGAGCAACGCGGAGATCGAGTAGCTGCCGAGCAATGCTGGCAACACGATGATCGGCAGCCAGAGCAGCGCCTGAAGCGCGCAGCCGAACAGCACCAGCCGCCGGCGCCCGACGTAGTTGCCGATCCAGGCGGAGAAGAGCTGAGCGAACGACGCGAGCAGCGGCGGTAGTGTCGAGAGCAGAGCGACCTGCGGTGCCGTCGCGCGCAAAAACAACGCGAATGCCGAGAAATACGTCTCGCCGGCGCCGACTTGCACCGTGTAGGCCATGCCGTCACGGACGGAGTGGGTCAGCGCCTTGTCGACGGCAGGGTCTTTGGAAAACTGGCCCGCAGGCATACCTACACCGCGTCGCTCAAGGTCGCGTCGCGGCTCCTCTCGCTCGTGAAATGGCCGAAAGAGGTGCCGGTGTTACGGTTTCGGTTCGCTCAAGGTGCGGCTATTCCCGGGTGGGCACGGCGCGAATCGAAACCGTAACACCGACACCGACGCCGGCGGTTAGCGCGGGATTATAGGCTCGTGAGCTCTTCGAGGAGGGAACGGGTGCGCGTTTGCGGGAAACTACCCGCCCGCGCGGACGTCGTTAGCGTCCGCGCGGGCCGGCGCACCTTCAGCGGGCTACTGCGTCGCTCGCTCGACAGCCGGTGCGGGGGGAGGGGTGACCGGCGTCAGGTGAAAATCGATCTCGGCTTCGGGCATGTCGGTCGGCATCACGACCGGGATTTGGACCGACTCCCGAGGCGGTTGCGCCGGCACAGTGATGTGCCGCTTCGCCGTGACCATGACAGTCGTAACACTCGGCTCCTCGGCCGCCATCGCCGTAGCCGCCGCAGCGGCCAACAACATGCCAGCAGTCAACATTCGTAGCGTGTTCATCGCAGCACCCCTCTTAGTTTCCATGGAGCACAAGGTAGTGCTAACCCGCCTTTAGAAACATGCGGAAGGGCCGAAGAAAGACTTAGCGCGGCCAAAGATTGGCCGAGTTATCTCTAGCGTCTTGAGATTCGAATCGCGGCGCCGTCTCTCAGGCGCCGCCGTCCTCGAGCAAGCTGCGCAACATCCACGCGTTCTTCTCGTGGACCTGCATACGCTGCGTCAAGAGATCGCAAGTCGGTTGGTCGTTGGCGGCGTCGGCCGCGGCGAATGCCGCGCGCGCCGTCTTCGCGACCGCTTCTTGCCCCGCGACGAGGATACGGATCATTTCCTTGGCGCCCGGCGTGCCTTCGACTTCCTTGATCGAAGCGAGCCGCACGAACTCCTTGTACGTGCCGGGCGCCGGCAAGCCGAGCGAGCGGATGCGTTCGGCAATCAAGTCGAGCGCATTCCACTGCTCCGTGTAGTGCTCCATGAACAGCACGTGCAGCGTCTGGAACATCGGGCCCGTGACATTCCAATGGAAGTTGTGCGACTGCAGGTACAGCGTGTAGCTGTCGGCCAAAAGATGCGACAGGCCCTCCGCGATCACGCCTCGGTCTTTCGCCGAAATGCCGATGTCGATTTGCATTGTTGTGCTCATGGTGCCTCCTGGATCTAAGCGGACAGTTTACGCCGCGCGCGCGGCCCAGCGCTTCAGGTCCTCGTAGCCGCCGACGCGCTCACCGTTGATGAACACCTGCGGCACCGTCTGCGATCCGGCAATCGCGCCGAGCGCTTTCAGACGGATGTTGTGCGTCAGCGGAATCTCCACGTACTCGATGCCGCGCTCGTCGAGCAGAGCCCGCGCCTGCGCGCAGTACTGGCAGCCGTCGCGAGTGAGGATTGCGACCTGGTCCGGTTTGCGAGCCTTCGGGTTCACGTAGGCCAGCATCGTCGCGGCGTCCGATACCTCGAATGGATCGCCGGGTTTGTTGGGCTCGACGAACATCTTCTCGACGACGCAGTCGCGCACGAGCATCGAGTAGCGCCACGAGCGCTTGCCGAAGCCGAGATCGCCCTTGTCGACGAGCTGGCCCATGCCGGCCGTGAACTCGCCGTTGCCGTCGGGTAGGAACAAGATGTTATCGGCGCCCTGATCCGCGGCCCACTCGTTCATGACGAACGCGTCGTTGACGGAAATGCAGACGATCTCATCGATGCCGTTTGCGAAGAACGCCGGCGCGAGCTCGTTGTAGCCCGGCACGTGCGTGCTCGAGCAGGTCGGCGTGAACGCGCCGGGCAGCGAGAACACGACGACGCTCCGTCCGTCGAAGAGCTCGCTGGTCGTGATGTTGCGCCACTCGCCGCGTACCCGCGTGCGAAACGTGACGTTCGGAACTCGTTTCCCTACCTGACTCTGGGTCATGACGTACCTCCTTCGTAATGGACGGCACTTTATTGGCTTGCACGGTGTGCCGGCCAATACTTTGTTAGTATCCGACCGATAGGCAAAACCTATTGATCCGAAGTCACCGCATGACACTGACCGAGCTCAAATACCTGATCGCCGTGGCCGACGAAAAACACTTTGGCCGCGCCGCCGAGGTTTCGTTCGTGAGCCAGCCGAGCTTGTCGGCCGCGATCAAGAACATCGAGCAGGAGCTCGGCGTGCGCGTGTTCGAGCGCAGCAAGCGTGGAGTCGAGCTCACCGAGGTGGGCGCCGAGATCGTCGCGCAAGCGCGGCGCACGCTCGACGAGGCCGCGCGCATCAAGGCCGTGGCGAAGCGGGGCAGAGGCCGCTATCGCTTGCGCCTCGGTGTCATTCACACGATCGCGCCGTATCTCCTCCCGCAGCTCGTCGTCGCGCTGCGCAAGGTCGCGCCCGAGATGTCGCTCGACATCGAGGAGAACATGACCGCGAATCTCGATCGGCTCCTGCGATCCGGCGAGCTCGATGCCGCGATTCTCGCGTTGCCCTACGAGGCGCCCGGTATCGAGGTAGAGCCCGTCTACGACGAGGAGTTCGTCGTCGTGGCCCCGCAGGGCCATCCGTTTGCGCGGCGGCGCACGATGCCGGTCGAGGAGCTCGATGCCGGGGAGTTGTTGCTGCTGCCGGTCGGGCATTGCCTGCGCGATCAGGTGCTCGGCGCGTGCACGGAATTCTCGCAGCCGCCGCCGGCGGGCAGACTCGGCAATTCGCTCGAGACGCTGCGCAGCATGGTGGCGTCGGGGCTCGGTGTCACGGTGCTGCCGAAGACCGCGCTGACGCAACGCTACGCCACGCCGCTCGTGAAAGCCGTGTCGTTCGCCGAGCCGCGACCGAAGCGCCGCGTCGCAGTTGCGTGGCGGCGGCGTGAAACGGGGGAAGGAAGCGAACGTCAGCCGAAGGCCGTGCGCAAGCTCATCGAAGCCATCAAGAACGTCGACTTGCCCGTCGAGCTACTCGGCGGCGCGGAGTAATTGCTCGGCGCGATCCGTGAGCCGCCGGTCGCGGCCGGCGAGCGTCTGGGCCTTGCGCGCCATCGTCGCCGCCTGCGCAGAGTTGCCGGTCTGCAGCTCGAGCTCACCGAGCTCGAGCCAGAGGACGGCGTTGTTGGGATCGAGCCGCAGCGCACGCTCGAGCGACGCGCGGGCGGCCGGCAGGCTGCCCGCCGCGCGTTGCGCGCGGCTCTGCTCGAGCAACGCGGCGCTCGCGCCGCTCGCGTCGCTCTGCGGTCGGGCCGTCGGGACGTCGCGACCCGGCGGCTCCGAGCGCGGCGGTTGCGGGCTGCCCGGTGGAACTGTTGCGGACGGGTCGCCGCCCGGTACCGGCCGCGTGTCGCCGGACGTGCTCGGTGCGGGCGGCGGGGTCGTAGCCGGCCGTGACGCGCTGCCGGCCGGGCTCGACAGTGAGGCGCAGGCCGCACCGAGGACCAGATACGCGAGCAACGCGCCGCGAGCGATGGCCGAGCGCGTCTTCATCGTCGGTTGCTGTCGAGCCAGGAGCGGATCCGCGCGCCGATGCCCGTTTCGCCGTTGCAGCCGAACACGTGCGGGTAATAGTCGGTCTCGGGCACGGGCACGGCGATGGCGTCCGGGCAGCGCGCGGCCATCGGGGCGCCGGTCAGATAGTCGATCCAAGTTTCGTCGACGCCGTCCGGCGCCGGCGCGCTGTACGAGTTCGGTTCGAGCGCCGCGGTCACGCCGGCCCAGATCTTGCCCGCGCCCGACGAGCCCGTGAGCCCGGTCGGGCTATTGTCGTCGGCGCCGACCCACGCGACGATCAAGTGAGTATTCGTGAAGCCGGCGAACCAACTGTCGCGCAGGTCGTCGGACGTGCCCGTCTTGCCGGCGACGACGATGTCCTCTGGCAGCGCCTGCCGCACGGTACGGCCCGTGCCGCGCTCCATGACTTGCACGAGCGCTTGGTTCAGTGCGTAGACAGCGCCCGCATCGGCGGCTGCGCGATCTCGATCTCATACCGTTGCAGCAGCTCGCCGTCCTCGCCGACGACGCTGCGTACGGCGCGCAGCGGCACGCGGAAGCCGCCGTTCGCGAGCGTGTTGTAGATCTGTGCGACCTCGATCGGCGTCAGCGCCAGCGCGCCGAGCAACATCGACGGGTACAGCGTCGGTTTCTCGGCGAGGCCGAGCCGCTGCAGCGTGCCTGCGATCGGCTCCAAGCCGACGTCGAGCCCGAGCCGCACCGTGGCCATGTTGTACGACTCGGCGAGCGCTCGGACCATCGGCACGAGGCCGTGTGCCATGTTGTCGAAATTGCTCGGCGTCCAGGTGCGCTTCTTGTCGAGCTCGACGACGATCGGCGCGTCGTCGATGACGCTCGCGAGCGAGTAACGGCCGGACTCGAGCGCGGCGAGGTAGACGGCGGGCTTGATCAGCGAGCCGATCGGTCGGCGCGCGTCGAGCGCGCGGTTGAATCCCTCGTAGCTCGCATCGCGGCCGCCGACGAGTGCCTTGACCTCGCCCGTGTGCGGGCTCGTGACGACGATGGCGCCTTCGAATTTCTCGGCTCGTTTGCCGAGCCCTGCGATGCCTTGATCGAGACCGCGCTCGGCCGCGGCTTGCACGGCGGGATCGAGTGTAGACATCACGACGAGGCCCGTGCGCTCGAGGTCGTCGCGCGCGTAATCGGATGAGAGCTGTCGCCGGACGAGCCCGAGGAAGGCCGAGTGCGCCCGGCCGCGACGCTCGTTGCCGACCAGGCCGAGCTGCTGCTCGGCGGCTTTCTGCACTTCGTCGTTGTTCGCGAGCCCTTCGTCGGACATGCGCTGGAGCACGAAGTTGCGGCGCTCGAGCGCGCGGTCGGCATGGCGGCGCGGATCGTAATAGGTGGGGCCACGCACCTCGGCCACGAGCATCGCGAGCTCGTGCAGCTCGAGCTCACCGAGCGGCTTGCCGAAGTAGAACTGGCTCGCGAGCCCGAAGCCGTGGATCGCGCGCGCGCCGTCTTGCCCTAAGTAAACCTCGTTGACGTAGGCGTGCAGGATCTCGCTCTT
>Ga0111538_10004014_pt1 | contig 20496 bp, 17 predicted proteins | sample SoiMethybrSBSTD1_FD_79669 | JGI IMG/M metagenome (GOLD analysis project Ga0111538, IMG submission 79669) | Bulk soil microbial communities from a Populus tree surrounding site in Tennessee, USA - Soil MetaG P. TD hybrid SBSTD1 (version 2)... | ecosystem: Environmental > Terrestrial > Soil >... | reverse complement strand
TCGCGGCGGCGCGCCGCGAGCTCGAGCACCGCGCCGACGCCCGCGAGCACGAAGAAGACCACCTGGCCGATGAGGGCGGCGCCGTAGAAGCTGAGGGGACCGGACGCCGCCGCCAGCACGATGTTGGCGGAGAACAGCGCCAGCAGCGCGTACGGCACGACCAGGCGTCCGAGCTTGTGCGACACGTACTGCAGCCACACCGGATTGCGCCATGGCAGCAGCAGGCGCGGCTCGAGCCGCAGGATCTGATAGTTGCCGGCGAGCGTGCGGATCTTGCGGCGCGCCTCCGCGTCGGCGTCGGCGGCGGCGCGATCGAAGGCGCGCGCGCGCTCGTTGAAGACCACGCGGGAGCCCGCCAGCACCACTCGCATCGGCGTCAGCACGTCGTCGAGGATCGTGTCGGCGGGCAGCGGCTGAATGAGCTGCCGGCGGATGGCGTAGATCGCGCCCGTGGCGCCCAGCGTCGAGCCGACCGTGCTCTCGAGCCGGCGCAGCTGCTTCTCGTACTTCCAGTAGAGGCCGACACCGTCCGCGATCGTCGACCGCAGCGTGCGGCGGCGGTCGTCTTCGCGCCGATCCGGCGCTTCGGCGCGCGCGCCGGCGCGGCGCTCGTGCGCGCGCCGGTCGCGGCCGGTGCGGCGGCACGGCGACTCGGCATCCAGGAGCAGCTCGCCGGTGACGCCGCCGACCGCCGGGTCGCCAAACGGCGCGACCAGCTCGCGCAGCGCGTCGGCGGCAAAGACCTGCCGCGCATCGGCGAAGACCACGATCTCGCCCTTCGCGCGGGCGACGCCGGCGTTCAGCGCCGCCGCCTTGCCGCCCGGCGGCAGGGCGACGACGTCGACGAAGCGCTGGTAGCGCGCGAGCACGTGGAGCGTGTCGTCGGTGGATCCGTCGGAGACGACGACGATTTGCCGGCGGAGGGCGGGGTAGTCGAGCGACAAGAGGTTGTCGATTCGAGCGGCGAGGCGCGCCGCTTCGTTCCGCGCCGCGATGACAATCGTGACGTCGCGGATTGCGGATGGCTGGTTGCCGACGAGTTTCTTCGGCCGCAGCCGGGCCCATGCGGCCATGAGGGCCGGGTAGCCGGCGTATACATACGCCACGGCGGCGACCGACAACCAGAAGACCAGGGCCATCCGTCTCTCTTACGCCAGCACGTTCTCGCGCGGGGCCGGCGTCTCCAGCTGCATCACCGGCGCCGGCGCCCCGAGCTTGAAGACGTGCGGGTGCCGGCCGGCAATCGCGTTGCGCGTATCGACGATCAATTTCGCCGAGTTCAGCACCATGTCGTAGTCGACCGTGCGGTGCTCGGTCAGGATCGCGACGCAGTCGGCGTCGGCAATCGCCGCCGGCGTCAGCGGTTCGGTCTGCATGTCGAAGCCGCCGTGCCACGCGCGCGCCGCCAGCGTCGGCACGTACGGATCGGCATAGCGCACCTTCGCGCCCTTCTTGTGCAGCAGCGCCATGACGTCGAGCGACGGCGACTCGCGCATGTCGTCGATGTCGCGCTTGTAGGCGATGCCCAGAACCAGCACCGTCGATCCGTTGACCGACTTGGCGTGCCGGTTGAGGGCGTCGGTGATCTTGTCGACGACGAAGTGCGGCATGCCGCCGTTGACCTGGCCCGCCAGCTCGATGAAGCGCGGGTCGAAGCCGTTCTGCTTCGCCTTCCACGACAGGTAGAACGGATCGATCGGGATGCAGTGCCCGCCCAGGCCGGGGCCGGGATAGAAGGGCATGAAGCCGAACGGTTTCGTCGCCGCGGCCTTCACCACCTCCCAGACGTCGAGGCCGAGCCGATCGCACATCAGGGCGATCTCGTTGACCAGCCCGATGTTGACCATCCGGAAGGTGTTCTCGAGCAGCTTCACCATCTCGGCCGCCTGCGGCGAGCTGACCGGCACGATGGTTTCGATGGCCGCGCCGTACAGCATCGACGCCAGCTCGGTGGACGCAGGGCCGACGCCGCCGACCACCTTGGGCACGTTGTGGGTGTTGAACGTCGGGTTGCCCGGATCGACGCGCTCGGGCGAGAAGGCGAGGAAGAAGTCGACGCCCGCCTTCAACCCGCCCGCTTCGAGCATCGGCTGGACGAGCTCCTCGGTCGTGCCCGGATAGGTCGTCGACTCCAGGATGACCAGCATCCCGGGATGAAGGTGCTTCGCGATCTCGTCGACCGCCGACACGATGTACGACATGTCGGGGTCCTTGGTCTTGCGCAGCGGCGTCGGCACGCAGATGTTGATCGTGTCCAGCTCGGCGACGCATGAAAAATCGGTGGTGGCGCGCAGCATGTCGTCGGCCACCAGGCGCGCCACCTCGGTCGTCGGCACGTCAGGGATGTACGACGTGCCCTGGCTGACGGCGTCGACCTTGCGGCGATCGAGATCGATGCCGGTGGTGTCGAAGCCGGCGCGGGCAAATTCCACGGCGAGCGGCAGGCCGACGTAGCCGAGGCCGACGACGCCGACGCGGGCGGTCCGCGACGACAGCTTCTCGCGCAGCGCGTCGAACTGCCGGCTCTCAGGCCGGCCTGGGGCAACCGAATGGCTCACAGCGAGTCCTCCAACACGGCTTCGGGCGTTCCGAGCAGGGTGTTCTTGAACCGCCGCCAGAATCCTGAGCGGCGCTTGGGTTGATAGACGTCGAAGGAAGGCGAGGCGGCATAGACGCGCGGCCGCGCCGCCGTCTTCGCCGACACGGCCGCCGGCGGCCACGACGCGGCGGGCGCCGCCGCCACGGCCGCGGCCGGCTGCGCCGCCTGCGGCTGAACCGGCGGCTGCTTGCGCGCGTTCAGCAGGCGATATTGATCGGCGAGGACGCGCCGCTGTTCGGCGAGCTCGCGCTCGCGGCTCTCCATGTCGGCCTCGCGCTGCCGCAGCTCCTGCTCGCGGTCGGCCAGCTCTTTCGCCAGCTTCAGATCCTCGGCGGTCGGGCGGCTCGCGGCCGGCGCCACCGGGGTCGTGTCGGTGCGCATCGCCGCGGCCTGCATCGTCTCGCGGCCGGCGGCCATTGCCGCCGCCACCGCCGGGTCGGCCGGCACCACCGCGTCGCGGCGGTTCGGGTTCGAGCGCGGGCCGAGCACGCCGGTCGCGTCGAGATCGGTGATCACCTCTTCGATCAGCGACGCATCGATCTCGCTGCGCTCCTCGCCGTAGCCGAACACCAGCGTCGCGTCGGCGATGACGTTGATGATGCGCGGCACGCCGCCGCTGCGGTCGAAGATCCGCTCGGTGACCTGGCGCGGGAACGACAGCGGCGCGGCGATCGAGGCCAGCGCCAGGCGGTGGTTGATGTAGTGGCTGGTCTCGTCGGCGTCGAGCGGCTCGAGGTGATAGCTGACGGTGATGCGCTGCCGCAGCTGCTCGAGTTCGGGCCGATCGAGCTTGTCGCGCAGATCGGGCTGGCCGATCAGGATGATCTGCAGCAGCTTCGACTTCTCGGTCTCGAGGTTGGAGAGCATCCGGATCTCCTCGAGCGCCGGCAGCGTCAGGTTCTGCGCTTCGTCGATCACCAGCAGCACCAGCCGCCCGGCGCTGCGCTCGTTGACCAGGAACTCGCCGAACGTCTTCAGCATCGCCGGCTTCGACTTGCCCGCCGGATCCAGCCCGAGGTCGATCATCGCCGACTCGAGCAGCTCGCGCGGATCGAGCAGCGTGTTCATCACCCGCGCCACCGTGGTCTGGCCGTCGAGGCCGCGCAGCATCGTCTGCAGCAGCGTCGTCTTGCCCGAGCCGATGGCGCCGGTGATGACCACGAAGCCGGCGTGGCTCTCGATGCCGTAGCGCAGGTAGCTGAGCGCCTCCTTGTGGACGCGGCTCGGATACAGGTAGTCGGGGTCGGGCGTCAGCGCAAACGGACGCTCGCGGAGGCGGTAAAAGCGCTCGTACATGTTCTCTCTCTCCGTTACTCCCCGGATGCCAGCGGCATCGCGTCCGGTCCGGCCTGGAGCCGCACGCCGCGCACGACAATGGTCGCGTCGCGCTGTTCGATGACGGTCGTCGCCGGCGCCCGGCGTCCGCTGCCCGTCCCGGCCGCGTCGTCCGCTTCGATCGCCGGCAGGATGTCGCGCACGGCGCGCTCGTAGTCCTCCGGGAAGTCGATTTCGGTCCACGGGTAGGCGCGGGTGCCCACTGTGAACAGCGGCCGGACGCGCGCGAAGTCGGCAAAGGCGCGCGGCGCCCAGTCGCGAAGGCCGCCGGCGGCGACGCGCTGCTCCATGATCTCGACCAGCAGCCGCGCGCCGTCGGCGCCGAACTTCACCACCCCGACGTTCTCGCCGTCGGCTTCGTCGGCCGGCAGCGTCTTGGCGATGTCGACCACCCGGCCGCGCCGTACCTTGATCTTCATTTCCTCGTCGCCCATCGGCTGCTCGTCGTCGTCCTGGTAGGCGATGAGGAGCGCGTCTTCGTGGCGCGAAGTCACGAGATCGGACAGCATCTGCGGATGGAAGAGGACATCGCAATTCATGACGACGAAGCCGTCATATAGCAGAGGTCGTGCCAGCCACAGCGAGTACAAGCTGTTGGTCTGGGCGAAGCGCGCGTTCTCGATGTAGGTGATCCGTTGCCCACACGTCCGCCGGACTGCCTCAGCTTGGCACCCGACGACCACGACGATGTCGTCGATGCCGACCCGGCGGAACGCCTCGATTTCACGTTCGACCAGCGTCTTGCCGCCGACGCGCAGCAGGCATTTCGGCTTGTCGCCGATCGTGCCGTTGAGGCGCGATCCCTTGCCTGCCGCGAGAATGATTCCCCTCATCAGGTCTCGTCTCCCATGCCGGCCGAAGCCGGACGTCTCATCCAGGTCACGCCGCCGCCGGCACTCGCCGCCGCGACCGCAGGATCTCGGTCGCCTTGGCGAGGTAGACCCGCCGCTCATCCCTTTTCACAGCGAATGCCAGAAAGGTGACGGCATAAACGAACGCCCCGGCGCCGCCGGCCAGCGCGACGCTGACCAGGCGCACCGGCAGCGCGTTGCGGAGCGGGATGACGACGCACGCCATCACCACCACCGGCCACAGCGTCGGCCACACCGCGATGCGGAAGGCCTCCATCGTGCCGATGCCGACGCGGCGGCACGCCGCCGGCCAGAGAATCAGCGCCGACGTGACGGCGACCGGGATGAGCGTTCCGTAAGCCTGACCGACCAGCCCGAAGCGGCGGATCCACAACAGCGACAGCGCGACGTTGGCGAGCGCGGCGCCGGCGTTGGAGAAGGCGAGCAGCCGGTGCTCGCCCGCGCCTTTGAGCAGCGTCGTCGCCGTCGCATTGCCGACGCGGATGGCGACGACCGCGATCAGGATCTGCGAGACGAGGATGCTCTCGGCGAACCGGGGCCCCACCCACGACAACACCAGCGGCTCCGCGAGCAGGAACATCGCTGCCGCCAGCGGGGTCACCGTGACCAGCGAGAAGCGCGTGCCCTGGATGAAGATCGTCCGCAGCCGCTCGGGCTTCTGCCCGGCGTCGCTGTCGACGACGACCGGAAAGATCACGCCGTTGAACTGGTTGGTCAGGCGCTGCAGCATCTCCGCCAGCCGCTGCGGCACCGTCCACAGCGCCACGGCGGCGGCGCCGAGATAGGCGCCGATGATGATCGCGTCGATCGAGTAATTGAGCTTGTTCGACCAGTCGATGATCGAGACATAGACGCTGAAGCCGGTCAGCTCGCGCACCCGCGACCAGAGGAACAGCCGCGGCCGGATCGACAACAGCGGGAACACCTTGTAGGCGTTGAGGCGATAGACGAGATAGGCGGCGATGCGGGCCGCCGTCGTCACCATCACCAGCTGCACGAGCGAGAAGCCGGCGAGGAGCATGGCGACGTTGATCGCCGCGATGATCAGGCTGCTGCCGACGCCGACCACGTTGTTCAGGTCGTAGCGCTGAAAGCCGTTGATGATGCCGCCGAAGATGCTGAAGGGAAAGCCGAGCGAGACGTAGACGCCGATGATCAGCATCAGCGACCGCCCGGTCGAGACCTGGTCCGGCGTCAGCGTGAAGAAGCGGCCGATGTTGAGCGCCAGGATCACGAACACGCCGTAGGCGACGACGCCGACGATGCTGAAGATCACGAACAGGGTGCTGGCGATTTCGTTGAGGCCGTGGGCGTCGCGCTTGGCCCGGTAGTGGGCGACGAAGCGCACCACCGAGCCGCCGAACCCGAGGTCGAGGACCGAGAAGTAGGTGGTCATCGACGCGGTCAGCATCCACAGCCCGTAGGCCGCCGGGCCCAGGTGGTGGACGTTGAAGGGGAGCAGCACCAGGCCGATCAGCGCATCGGTGACGATCGCCATGTACCGGGTGGTGACGTTCTTCGCCACCGTCATCAGTTGACGGTCTTCGCGCCAGATGGCGTCGTACGGGTCGACGCGTGACGTCACTTGGCGCCCTTTCCGAAGAGAATCACCTTGACCGTGTCGAGCACGATGGTGAGGTCGAAGATGATCGACAGGTGCTTGATGTAGTAGAGGTCGTAGCGCAGCTTCTCCATCGCGTCTTCGACCGTCGACCCGTACTGGTATTTCACCTGCGCCCAGCCGGTGAGCCCCGGCTTGACCGCGTGCCGCTGCAGGTAGAACGGGATGTCTTTCGCCAGCTGCTCGACGAAGAACGGGCGCTCGGGGCGCGGGCCGACGAAGCTCATGTCGCCGCGCATCACGTTCCACAGCTGCGGCAGTTCGTCGAGGCGGGTCTTGCGGATGAAGCGCCCGATGCGGGTGATGCGATCGTCGCGGTCGCGCGCCCAGATCGGCTGGCCCGCCTGCTCGGCGTCGGTGCGCATCGAGCGGAACTTGTAGATCTTGAAGACGCGGCCGTTCTCGCCGACGCGCTCCTGGCTGTAGAGCGTCGGACCGGCCGAATCGAGCTTGATCGCCAGGCCGGTCAGCACCATCAGCGGCGTCGTGATGATGGCGAGGATCATCGACAGCGACAGGTCGAGCATCCGCTTGATGAAGCGGGTGACCCGCGACGCGCGGAAGCCGTCCGAGAAGATCAGCCAGCTCGGCTTCAGGTCGTCGATCAGGATCTTGCCGGTCAGCCGCTCGTAGGTCGTGGTGGCGTCCTCGACCCGGACGCCGGACATCTTCGCCCGCAGCAGCTGCTCGATCGGCAGCCGGCCGCGGCGGTCGGACAACCCGACGACGATCCGGTCGACGTGGCGGGTGGCGACGATGCGATCGATGTCGAGCGCGTTGCCGAGGATGTCGTGCTGCCGCACGTAGGTCCCCTCTTCGCCCTCGTTGACGAAGCCCACCAGGCGATAGGCGAAGTCCTGCTGCCGCCCGATCTGCTGCGCCAGCGTGCGCGCGGTGTGGCCGGTGCCGACAATCAGCAGGCGCTCCTCGAGGTGCGGGTCGTGCGCGAAGTGGTTGAAGGCCAGCCGCCAGCTCAGGACCGCGACCACGAACACGCCGAGCGCGGTGACGAACGTGCCGGGGTCGAGCAGCAGCGTCGGGAAGACGATGCAGGCGAAGGCGAGGACGATGGCCGCGGCGCCGGCCGCCTGCAGCAGCCGGACGACCAGCTCACGGTTGGAATTGACGACGGTCAGATCGTAGAGGTCGTTGTAATAGAAGCACAGCTGGCAGAGCGCGGTGACGAGGGCGATCTTCGACAGCATCGCGCCGTTTTCGGCGGCGCTGCTGAAGCCGCCATGGAGGCTGGCCGCCAGCGCCATCGACCCCGAGATCAGGACGACCTCGAAGCCGAACACGGTGAGCCCCCTCACCGACACGTTCCTGTTGAACACCTGCATCCGGGTTCCTTGCCAATGCGGACTGCGGATTGCGGATTGCGGATTTCACGGCATGCGCCAATTTCCGCAACCCGCAATCCGCCATCCGCAATCTCGCGTGGCTAATGCCTCGGCCCTTCGTAGCGGTAGTCCTGCTCCATGCCCGATTCGTTCAGGACGACGCCGAGCAGGCGCGAGGAGTCGAAGGCGCGCAGCGCGTTCTCGATGGCGGGCTTCGGGGTGACGCCGGCGCGGACCACCATCAGCGTGCCGTCGACCAGCGGCGCCAGGACCGCGACGTCCGCCAGCGGCAGCACCGGCGGCGTGTCGAGCAGCACGCGGTCGTAGCGCGTCCGCAGCTGATCGAGCAGGCGGCGCATCGCCGTCGACCCGAGCAGCTCCGCCGGGTTGGTCGGCGCGGCGCCGGCGTGAATCACCGTCAGGTTGTGATCCGGCAGGAACCGCATCACATCCTTCAGCTCCGCGGCGCCGGCGAGGTACTCGGCGAGGCCGGGGCCGGGGGGCAGCCCGAAGAGGTGCTGCAGCGACGGCTTCCGGAGATCGGCCTCGACGATGATCACGCGCCGCTGCAGCTCCTGCGCCATGGTCAGCGCCAGGTTGGCGGCGGTGACCGATTTGCCCTCGCCCTTCTGCGGGCTGGTGATCAGCACCGTCCGCAGGTTGTTCGCGCCCTCGGCGTGCGACAGCCGCGTGCGCAGCTGACGATACTGCTCCGCGGCCAGCGACTTCGGCGCCAGACCGGCGACCAGCAGCGGATTCAGCCGGACGGTGTAGCTCGGGATCATGTCGGCCGCGGCGGCGGCCGGCGCCGGCGCCTGCACCGCCGGCGCGCCCGGCACGATGTCGCGCGCCATCACCGGCTCGGCGGCCGGCGCGGGCGGCGTCGGGATATCGATGGTTATCGGCACGGTCGCCGCCACCTGGTTGACCGGCACCGGAATCGCGGCCGCCGGCACGCCCACGCGCGTCGTACGGAGGCTGGCGCCTTCGCGCTCGGCCTTCTCGAGAATGTTCTGAATGCGGCTCATCTCAATATCCTCTCGTCGCTATCCCATCACCGGCTCGATGCGCGGGATCTCCGCCAGCACCGGCAGCTCGAACTCGTCACGCAGACCGCGGGCGTCGTGCACCGAGCGGTCGAGGTATTCGCGGCCGAAGGCAAACGCGCCGCCGAGCACCAGGCCCGCGGCAATCGCCATCAGCATCACGCGCATCGGCTTCGGCTTGAACGGCTCGGAGGGCAGCCCCGCCGGCACCAGCACGGCGAACTGCTCGCCGCCCTGCTTGCGCTGCAGCTCTTCGTTCAGCAGCGCGGCCTGGCGCTTCTGCGTCAGGTCGCCGTACGATGCGCGCTCGAGGTCGTACTCGCGCTGCAGCGAGACCATCTGCTGTTCGACCCGCGGCGCCGATTCGACCCGGCCCTGGTAGTGGGCGATCTGGTTGTTGATCACCGCCTGCTGGCGCTGCGATTCGGTGATCCGCATCTTGGTCGTCTCGCGGTCCTTCAGCAGCTGGCGGTATTCCGGGTTGGCGTTGAGGATCGCCATCCGGTCCGAGGCGGGCCGCGCCTTCTCGGCGGCGGCGGCCTTCTCGGCGGTCGCGATTTCGTCCTTCAGCCGGATCACTTCCGGATGCTTGTCGGTGAAGGAGAGCTGGGCGTTGGCGAGCTCGCGGCGCAGCGACAGCACCCGCGACTGCGCATTCTCGGCCGGCGTGCCGCGGGTGGCGGCGACGGCCTCGTCGGCGCCCTGCTGCATGCTCTCGATCTGCCGCTCGATGATCGACAGGCGATCCTGCTCGCTGCGGCTGTTGGTCGTCGCTGACTCCAGCTGCCGCTGCATCGCCGCCACCATTGCCAGGTTGGAGTTGGTCTGCTCCGGCAGGCGGCCCATGAAGGCTTCCTTCATGTCGCGCAGCCGCTCCTCCAGCCCGTTCAGGCGGCTCTCGCTGGCGCGCAGCTGCGCCTCGATGAACTGCGAGGTGTCGGCGGCGATCACTTCACGCGAGCGGTTGTTCTCCTCGACGAAGACCTGCGCCAGGCGGTTGACGATCCGCTGCGCGTCTTCCGGCGAGTCGTCGATGAAGCGCACCTGGTAGGTGTCGAGCTGCGCCTTCTGATCGGGGGAGAGCTGCGAGCTCGGCGCGCCGCCGCCGCCGCCGGGGGTGATCGAATCGGGCAGCGACACCGAGATGCCGCCGCGCAGCCGGTTCACCGAGGCGTCGATCGACTGGTCCTGATCGAGATGCTCCAGGCGCGCGGTGCGCTCGAGCACCGTGCGGCTGAGCAGCTGCTGCGACATCGCGCGCATCCGCTCCTGCCGGTCGATCTGCACCGCGCCGACGACGTTGCCGGTGACGCGCGGCGCGCTCACCGCGATGGTGGTCGACGCCTGATAGGTGCGGGGGAGCTTCCAGACCAGCAGCCCGCCGATCAGCAGGGACAGCGTCACCGGGACGATGAACCACCACTTGCGGCGGTTGAAGACCGAAACATAATCGAGTGGGTCGAAACGCGGTTCGTCCATTACTGCATCCTCATAGGCTTGGAGGTCACGATCTGGAACCCGATGCGATTGCGGGACAGCCGGCCGCCCACCCGCAGGCTGCTCTGCTGCACCAGCGAATAAAACCCTTCGAGCCGTACCCAGGGCTGCGGCTCCCAGCCAATGGCGGTGTGCGTGCGCAGCGAACGCAACGGCAGCTGCTGGACGGTGTTGGTGAGCGGGTCGTTGTCGCGGAACACGCCCGAGGTGTCGAGATAGAGGCGCCGGCTGCCGAACAGCGGCGTCCGGTAGCCGACGCCGATTTCCTGGTTCTGGATCGTGCCGCCGAAGCCGAACGACGGGATGTAGGAACGGATGTAGCCGGCGTGGAACGTGCGGCGCTGGCGATGCCGCTCGATGCGCAGCCGCCAGGCCGGACCGGTCTTCGGCGTGGTCAGCTGCGTCGCCTGCAGGTGCACCATGCCGGCGGCGCCGGAGAAGGTCCACGACGGCGAGATCTCGTAGTCGATCGCCGCCTCGGTGGTGTGGATGTTGAACGGCTCCGGGTCGTCGACCACCGTCGCGCGGCGGTAGGTGTAGTCGGCGCCGAGCGCCATCCGGCCGCTCACCTTGTGGCGCCAGCCCTCGATCATCTCGAGCACGCGGCCGCCGCGGAGGAAGGCGCGCACCTCCTCGGGACGATCGAAGTTGATCACCTGGCGGTTGATCGAGGCCGACAGCGAGTTGCGGGCGGTGAGCGCGTACTCGACGCCGCCGCGCATGTCCGAGGTGGTGGCGCCGGTATGGCGGAAGGGAATGCCGCCGAGCTCGATCAGATCGGTGGTCGGCATCATCGCCATCGAGGCGCGGCCGCCCCATTTGAGGCGGGCGGTTTCCTGGCGCTTGATCTCGACCCGCGCCCGCTGGTCCCAGCGGTTGAGCACCGAGAAGGTGGTGTAGTTCAGGAAGCTGCCGCTGTAGCCGCTGTCGAGCGTCGTGTGCTTGCCGCCGAAGTGCAGATCGGCGCCGGGAAAGATCGTCGAGATGAAGTCGTCGTTCTGCTGCTCGGCCGAGCCGCGGCCGAACAACGAGATGTTGTCGTCGTAGGTCTCGGCGAAGCCCATCGTCGGGGTGAACGTCCACCCGCCGCGATACGACGGCTGCGGCCCGCCGGAACCGAGCTGCTCCTGGGCGGTCACCCCGGCCGTCAGGAGCGCGGACAAGACGATGGTGATGCGTGTGGTTCTAGTCATCTCTCAGCCATAGCCCCTTCAGCATTGCCATCAGCCATCAGCCATGAGCCATGAGCCATCAGCCCTTCAAGGGACAATCACCGTGTCGCCCGAGCGAAGGTAGAACGGCTTGGCGTCGCCGTTGATCACTTCCTTGTAGTTGAAGCGAATCGTCTCGACGCTGTTGCTGCCGGCGCGCGGGCGCAGCACCTTGACGTCCTTGGTGTTGGCGAACTCCTTGAAGCCGCCGGCCATCGCCAGCGCCTGCAGGATGGTGGTCGGCCCGTGCAGCTGCATCGTGCCCGGGTTCGTCACCTCGCCCATCACGTAGATCTGCGAGGCCAGCGCCTCGACCACGATCACGGTGACCGTCGGGTTGGTGACGTACTCCTTCAGCGAGGCGGTGATCGTGTCGCGCAGCTCGATCGGCGTCTTGCTGCTCGCCTCGAGATCGCCGATCAGCGGCAGCGTGATCTTGCCGTCGGGCCGCACCTGCACCGACTGCGACAGCTGGTTGTCCTTGTAGACCTCGATGCGCAGCTTGTCGCCGGGGCCGAGGCGGTAGTCGTCGCCGATCTGGCCGGGCGCGGTCGGCGCCGGCTTCTTGTCGTCGGCGGCCGGAGCCGCGGCCAGCGGCGCCAGCGTGCACAGCGCGGCCGTAAGCGAGGCAGCGAGCGCCCGGGTGATGATGGTGTGCTTCATGTTCGTGCTCCCTCAGTTCGTGTCGGCGGACGAGCGGATGCCGCCGCGCCAGTTGACAATCGGCCGGGACAGGGCCTGGCGTTTCAAGGAGTCGGCATCGACGGCGTGCGTCGGATAGCAGGCGGCGCCGACCGCGATGCGGAGCGCGGTCGGGAACTCGTAGTTCCCGATCCGCGACACCAGACGATCGATGACCCGCGAGGAGTGGTCGAAGTCGGCGTCGAGCAGGACCAGCGCCAGGGTGCCCTTCTCGGTATGGCCGATGAGGTCGGTGTCGCGGACTTCGCGGCCGATGATCTGCGCGACTTCCTGCAGCGTCCCGTCGTCGGCCGTGACCATCATGCCTTCCCACTCGCGGCTGGCCTCGACCGTGACCAGGGTCAGGTAGTTCTGGGAGCGCACCGCCCGCTTCAACTCGCTGTCGAGCACGAACTCGAACGCGCCGGGCGTCAGCAGCTTCGACCCTTCTTCGTAGAACGCACTGCTTGTCATGATTCACGAGGCCTTGTCGAGACCGTTTTCCTTGATCTTGTAGAGCAAGGCTTTGTAGCTGATGCCGAGGATTTCGGCGGTCTCTTTGCGGTTCCAGCGGGTCTGCTGGAGCATCTTGAAAATCAGCTCGCGCTCGGCTTCGCGCGCCGCGGTGCGGGAGATGTCCTTGAGCGAGTAGTTCCCGGCCTCCGCCGCGGCGCAGGCGATCTCGGTCGGCGTCAGCGGCCCGGCGTGCGAGGGCGCGGACGCTCCGTTGTGCGAGCCGTTGTGCGAGCCATTGGCGGCGTGCGAGCCGTTCGACCCTGCCGCGAGCGCGGCCGGCGTCCGCGACGGCGCCGCCGGCGCGCTGGCGGTGACGCCCGCCTGCATCCGGTGCGCGGCCATGGCGATGCCGTGCATCATCTCTTTCCGGATCGGCGCCTCGCTCGCCAGCACCACCGTCCGCTTGACCAGGTTCTCGAGCTCGCGGATGTTGCCCGGCCAGTCGTACTCGATCAGCAGGTTCATCGTTTCCTGCGACAGCTCGGAGTACGGCTTGTTGTATTGCACCGAGTACTTCTTCAGGAAGTAGTCGCAGAGGATCGGGACCTCCTCGCGGCGCTCGCGCAGCGGCGGCAGGGTGATGGAGACGACGTTGAGACGGAAGAACAGGTCCTCGCGGAACTGGCCCGCCGCCACCGCCTGCTCGAGATCCTTGTTGGTGGCGGCGATGACGCGGACGTCGACGTGGACGTCGTGCTTGCCGCCGAGGCGCGAGAACTCGCCGTCCTGCAGCACCTGCAGCAGCTTGGCCTGCAGCTGGAAGCTCATGTCGCCGATCTCGTCGAGGAACATCGTGCCGTGGTTGGCGAACTCGAACTTGCCCGGCTTGTGCTGGATCGCGCCGGTGAACGCGCCGCGCTCGAAACCGAAGAGCTCGGACTCGAGCAGTTCAGTGGGAAGCGCGGCGCAGTTCACCTTCACGAACGGCTTGTCGCGCCGGAGCGAGGAGGCACAGAGCGCCCGTGCGACAAGCTCTTTCCCGGTTCCGCTCTCGCCGCGGATCAGCACGGTGACGTCGGTGTCCGCCACCCGTTCGATCAGATCCTGCACTTCGGCCATCCGCTCCGAGTGGCCGAAGAGCATCTTGTATTTCGACTGCGACTGCAGCTGGTCGCGCAGCGTCGCGACCTCGCGGTTCAATTGATGCTGCCGCAGCGCGTTGGTCAGCGGTACTTCGAGGTCGGTCTCCTCGAATGGCTTGCTGACGAAATCGGATGCGCCCAGCTTCATGGCCTGCACCACGGTGGTGGTGCGGCCCTGGCCGGAGAGGACGATGATCGGCACTTCGCGGTCGATCTTCTTGAACGCCGCCAGCGCCGCCAGTCCGTCCATCTCGCCGGGCATCACCATGTCGAGGATGACCGCCGCCGGCCGGTCGCTGTGGTAGCGCTTCACCGCTTCTTCCGCGCTGCTCAGCGTGACCGCTTGATAGCCCCGCTCCGCGAGAAATGATCGCAGGAAGTTGCACATCGTCTGGTCGTCGTCGACGACCATGACCTGAGGTTTGCCGTTGAGATTCATGCTCGACACCGTGCTCCTGTTGAGCAATGCGGGTGCCAGAGCGGAAAACTTCTGGCGTGATTGGGGAAAAGAGGAGGTTTGCCGAGGGAAAGCGTCTTCAGCGTGGGAAATGCCGAAGACGCACGGAAGGAAACTACCTAACTATTTCCTGCTGATGCCACATTCCTTGATCTTGTTGAGCAGCGTTTTATAGCTGACCCCGAGCTGCTCGGCAGCTCGACGGCGGTTCCAGTGCACCTGCGTCAGCGTGTCTTCGATCAGCGCCCGCTCGGCCTTCAGCGATGCGGACTTGGCGACATCGGCGAGGCGCGATCCGACGGCGGCCGCCACCGCCTCTTCCGGCACCGGCACGGCATCGTCCTCGACGTCGACGAGATCGTCGGGTTCTTCCGGCGCGCCAACCATCGGTCCGCGCACCGCGCCGACGCCAGCCGAGGCATAGGCGGGCTGCGGCCGGCCGGCGCGCGACATCTCGCGGACGACCAGGCTCTCATCCTGGAGGATCACGATCCGCTTGATCATGTTCTCGAGCTCGCGGATGTTGCCGGGCCACTCGTACGACTGGAACAGCTGCGTCAACTGATCGGAGAGCTGCCGCGCCTGGCGGTTGTAGCGGCGGGCGTAGCGATCCATGAAGAAACCGGCAAGATGCGTGATCTCGCCGCGGCGCTCGCGCAGCGGCGGCACCGTCACCTCGATCACTTTCAGGCGGTAGTAGAGATCTTCACGGAACTCGCCGCGCAGCATCATCGCCTCGAGATCGCGGTTGGTGGCGGCGACGATGCGGACGTCGACGTTGATCGACTTGTTGCTGCCAAGCTTGGTGAACTGCGCGTCCTGCAGCACGTGCAGCAGCTTGGCCTGCAGCGCTGACTTCATCTCGCCGATCTCGTCGAGGAAGATGGTGCCGGTGTCGGCCTGCTCGAACTTGCCGATTCGCGTCGTCGCCGCGCCGGTGAACGCGCCCTTCTCGTGGCCGAACAGCTCGCTTTCGAGCAGCTCGGAGGGCAGCGCCGCGCAGTTCACCTTGACGAACGGCCGCTCCTTGCGCGGCGAGCGCTGGTGAATCGCCCGCGCGACCAGCTCCTTGCCGACGCCGCTCTCGCCGCGGATCAGCACGGTGACGTCGCTGTCGGACACCTGCTCGATCACCTGCGCGATCGACTTCATGTCGGGGCTGTCGCCCCAGAAGAGGAAGGCGCGGTCCTCATCGTCGCTGAGCTGCCGGCGCAGCTCGGTGATTTCCGATACCAGGCGTGTTTTTTCGATCGCGCTCTTGATCGCGGCATCGAGGGCGATTTCGCCGAGCCCTTCCGGGTCGTCCGGCTTGACGACATAGTCGGCGGCGCCGAGGCGGACCGCCTCGACGATCGTGGCGGCCTGCTCGCGCCCCGACAGCATGATCGCCTGCATGTCGGGCTTCGCGGTCTTCAGCGCCCGCAGCGTCTCGAGGCCGTTCATGCCCGGCATCATCACGTCGAGCAGGACGATGTCCGGCGGATCGCCCTGTTTCACCGACGCCAGCAGTTCGTCGCCTCGGGCGTACGCCCGCGTCTCGTATCCGCGGAGAGACAGGAACGTCCGCAGGTAGTTGGCGAACGCGGAATCGTCGTCGACGATCGCGACGTAGGGCTTCTTCAACAGGTCACTCCGTAATCGGTAGAGAAATGATGGCGGACCCCCGCGCTAACGCGTCGCTCGATGGCCGTCCCGGCTCAGGCAGCTGGCCGTCACTCGGCATCGGCGCCCACAAGCGGCCGCCGTGCCCTTCGATCACCCGCCGCGCCAGCGGTAGAGCCAGCCCGACACCGCCGCGGTCTTCATCGAACGGTCCCGGCGTGCGGTCGTATGCCGCTTGTACGCTCGCTTCTTCGGCGACTATCAGGATGGCGGTCGCTCGACCGTCGATCCGTTCAATACGGCGATCGGCGACGACGGTCGCCTGGGGCGCTTTTTCGCGCACGATTGCTCGAAAAACCCCGTTCAATGCCTGGCGAAGCCGTTGTTCGTCGCCCGACATCGAGGCGCCAGTCGCTAGCCCGCGCACCTGCAGATTGACCTCGCGTTCCCTCGCCTCATGCACAAGCGCGGCCACCTCATCGACGAGCGGAAAGGCGTCGATCGGCTTGCGAACGAGGCTGACACGGCCGTCATCGAGCTTGCCGACCTCGCTCAACTCTTCGACGATGGCGGCCAGGCGCGCGCACGATTCCGCGGCCGCATCGATCAGCTTGCGATGGCGCGCGCTCAACATCTCGTCCTTGTCGCGCTGCAGCATCCGGAGGTAGCCGCTGACCACGCTCGTCGGACCGCGAAATTCATGCACGGCAAGCGAAATCAGCTGCGGGTACGTCGGTTTGGGCGTTTCCACGCTTGGATCACCTTCGCGGCGGCGGCACCGATGAGCTGGCTCGACCGCGCCAGCTACCGCTGAGCGTAGCACACGTCGTTTCAGCTGATTCGCTTGTCCGAACTTGTGAAAAGTGGTTCCGCCGGGCTGCGGCGGCGCAACCTCGCGGCTGTTTGCGCGATCGCCGCAGCCTGTTCTCGCAGGGCAGGTTACGGCTGCCTTCGATCTTTCGACGTTCGGGTTTCCCCGCACCTTCAGCGTCAGCCATGCCGTGGCATATCGCTTGAAGTGAATGTCGGCGCAGGGTAACGGTCGGCCTGACGTTCTCTGCCGTGCGCGGATCCAGGTCGTGGCGGGGAAAGAAACGGGAAATGCGCAAACGATATCGAGTCCTTATCTTCGCGGCGCTGGTGGCCGCCCTTGTTGTGCCCGTCGGGTACGCGCTGTCGATCGACTCCAGGCCGAAGACGACGAACGCACGCTACGAAGTGATTCCGACGACGGCCGCCAACGTGGTTGCCGCACCGGTGATGATGCCGCACGTGACCGACCTTGTCGATCCGACGTCCGATTCCCGCATGTCGCCGATGTTCGACGCCGCCAAGCTGCTCTGTGTCGGCACCGTCCTCTTCGGTCTCGCCGCCGCGCTTCGGAAAGCGGTCTGACCACCCAGTCCTGGCTCCTGCCGGCGTGGCGGCTGCGGCGCATGTCCGCACACCCGCGCGCGGCAGGCCGACCGGGTTCCTCTGGACAATAACCAGATCGAACGCGCCGCGATGACGCGCTGGCGCTCTCGCCAGCGGCGCCAACACGCTATTGTACCGGCGCATGCCTCTCGCCGACGATCTCGTTTCGGTGAGCGTCGTCATCCCGGTGTATCGCGACAACGAGCCGCTCGGCGCAATGCTCGACGCCACCGACTGGTCGGGCGCCGAAGTGATCGTCGTCTCGGCAGCCGATGATTCGACGGTCGAGGCAGTGCGCCGCCGGCATCGCGATCTGGTCTGGACCGAAGCGCCGCGCGGGCGTGCGCGGCAGATGAACGCCGGCGCTGCGATTGCGCGCGGAGAGTGGCTCGTGTTCCTGCACGCCGACTCGCGCCTGCCGCGCGGCTGGCGCGCGGCGATCGACGAAGCGGCGGGGCAGGGCGACGTCGCGCTGGGCTGCTTTCGCTTTGCCCTCGATTCGCGGTCGTGGTTCGCGCGCGCCATCGAGCTGGGCGTGCGGGCGCGCGTCGCGGTCGCCGGCCTTCCGTACGGCGACCAGGCCTTGTTCATCCGGCGCTCCCGTTTCGCCGCCGCCGGCGGGTTCGCGGATCTCCCGATCATGGAAGATGTCGATCTCGTCCGGCGGATGCGCCGCGAGGGCACGCTCTTTTGCTCGAAGATACCGGTGATGACGTCGGCGCGGCGATGGGAGCGGGACGGCTGGGTGCGGCGCACGGCGCGTCACCTGATGCTGATCGCCCTGTATTTCTGCGGTGTCGCGCCGGAACGGCTGATTCGGCTCGACCGCGCGCGGGCTCCTCATCCGGAGTCGCCCGGGCGGCGTATGTCCTTATAATAAAAGCGTCTCTCGCCGCAAGGCAGGTGTGATCCTGTAACCGACGCCGCGCGTGCGGCGTCCAAAGGCTGACCATGCTGATCAAGCCGGCTTCCGATATCCGCAGCTCGGAAATCACTCCGAAACAGCTGTATCTCGACCGCCGCGAGTTCATCCGCGCGACGACAGGGACGGCGATAGCCGTGGCCGCCGGCGCGATCGGCGGCGAGGCGATGCTGCAGGCGGCGCCTCCGGCGGCCCACGGGCGCAAGCTGGAGAACATCAAGAAGAGCCCGCTCAGCAGCGACGAGAAGGCGAACACCTGGGAACAGATCACCACCTACAACAACTATTACGAGTTCGGCACCGACAAGGACTCGCCGGCGATGCTCTCGCGCAGCTTCAAGAGCGAACCGTGGACGGTCGCCGTCGACGGCGAGTGCAACAAGAAGGCGACCTGGACTCTCGAGGACATCCTCAAGGGACAGACGCTCGAGGATCGGATCTACCGGCACCGCTGCGTCGAGGCGTGGTCGATGGTGATCCCCTGGGTCGGCTTCCCGCTCGCCGACTTCATCAAGAAATGCGAACCGACGGGCAAGGCGAAGTACGTCGAGTTCACCACGCTCTACGATCCGAAGCAGATGCCCGGCGTCCGCCAGCCGGTGCTGCGCTGGCCGTACGTCGAAGGACTGCGCCTCGACGAGGCGATGCATCCGCTGACGATCCTCACCGTCGGGCTGTACGGCGAGGTCGTGCCGCCGCAGAACGGCGCGCCGCTGCGCCTCGCGGTGCCCTGGAAGTACGGCTTCAAGCACATCAAGTCGATCGTCAAGATCAAGTTCACCGAAAAGCAGCCGCTCAATACCTGGCAGGAGTCGGCGCCGCAGGAGTACGGCTTCTACTCGAACGTCAACCCGACGGTGGATCACCCGCGCTGGAGCCAGGCGACCGAGCGGCGCATCGGCGAGTTCCTGCGGCGCAAGACGCTGATGTTCAACGGCTATGGCGATCAGGTCGCCAGCATGTACGCCGGCATGGATCTGAAGAAGAACTATTGACGGGACTGCGTCTGCCGACTGCTCGAGGGGCTGCCGCGTGAGGATCCCGGATCGTGTCATTCGCTGGGTCTTCAAGCCGCTCGTCTTCACCGCCAGCCTCGGGCCGCTCGCGTGGATCGTGTGGGCGGCGCTGACCGGCAACCTCAGCCCCAACCCGCTCAGCGACATCACCAACGAGACCGGCGTCTGGACGCTGCGGTTCCTCTGCATCACGTTGGCGATCACGCCGCTGCGGGTCGTCACCGGATGGCACGCGGCGATTCGATTCCGCCGCATGACCGGCCTGTTCGCGTTCTTCTACGGCACGCTGCACTTCCTCATCTACGCCATCGCCGACCGGTTCGCCGGCCTCGACTTCACCAATGGGATGTTCACGCTGGCGACGGCCCGCAACCTGGTGGCATCGGTCGGCGAGGACATCTACAAGCGGCCGTTCATCACCGTTGGCTTCACCGCGTGGATGACGCTGGTGCCCCTGGCCATCACGTCGACGGCGGGAATGATTCGCCGCCTCGGCGGCCGCCGCTGGAACCTGCTCCATCGCCTCGTCTACCTGACGGCAACCCTCGGCGTGGTCCATTACTACTGGCTGGTGAAGGCCGACGTCCGCCGCCCGGTGACGTACGGCATCGTCGTCGGCGTCCTGCTGGCGGCGCGCGCCGTGCGCGCGTGGCAGCGGAGCGGCGCGCCGGCGATGGCGGCGGCAGGCCGCGCGCCGGCGCGGTAGCGCCATGTGATCTCGACGCTCAGATGCGGCTTCGGCGTGATGGCGCGCGCGCCGTCGGCGGGGAAGACGCGCCTTGCGCCCTACCTCTCACCCCGGCGCCTCGAAGCCTTGCGCCGGGCGCTTCTCGCCGACACGCTCGACGAGGTGGCGCGCGCCCACGGGGCTGAAGACGAGGCAGTCGTCTTCGTGGCGCCAGCGGGCAGCGAAGCCGAGATCACGACGCTCACGGCGCAGCCCTTCTCGTACGTGGCTCAAGTCGAAGGCGATCTCGGGCAGCGCATGAAGGCAGCGTTCGAAGAGCTGCTGATCGCTCGGCGCTGCCAAGCTGCGCTGCTGGTGGGATCCGACATTCCTTTTCTCGATCGCGACATCATCGAGGAAGCGCGCGAGGCGGCTAAGGAAAACGTCGCGCTGCTGGCACCCTACGCGCGTAAGGGCATCGCGATCGTCGGCTCCGAGCCGAGCTGCATCCTCACCTTCCGCGACGAATACCTCGACCTGTTGCCTGGCGATGCCGACGCGGCCGAGGTGGCCAGCCACACGCTCATGATTGACGAATTCCTGGCTAGACTGGCGG
>Ga0111538_10004013_pt1 | contig 20497 bp, 16 predicted proteins | sample SoiMethybrSBSTD1_FD_79669 | JGI IMG/M metagenome (GOLD analysis project Ga0111538, IMG submission 79669) | Bulk soil microbial communities from a Populus tree surrounding site in Tennessee, USA - Soil MetaG P. TD hybrid SBSTD1 (version 2)... | ecosystem: Environmental > Terrestrial > Soil >... | reverse complement strand
CGATTAGTCCGAACAACAGGAAACATCTGGCAATCGTACGCATGGGACCTCTTGGCGGTTGGTGGCCTCTTTGTCGTACCAAGCCAACGACGGGACATATCAGCGGCAGTCGCGGCTACTGTCAAGGGTTACTGAACAGGTTTTCGACAACGTGAGAGGATAGCCGGTCTTGGCGCGGGAGAATAGTTCGAGCAGCAGCGACCGAGAGCATTCGTGGTCTGCGCCCGTAGCCCGAATGCTGATGCGGTCAATTCTCGATTTGAACCTCCGGGCACCATTTTCCGTCTCAATGGCTCGGTTGACACTGCTACACCTGTGGCATTAAAGTGCCACACCTGTAGCAGTCAATCAGAGTCCCGCCGAATGAAACACCGATCGCCTGAACGCCTGACGCGACGCGAGCGCGAGATCATGGACGCCATCTTCGCCCTCGGCAACCGGGCCTCCGTCGAAGACATCCGCACCCGCCTGATCGATTCACCCAGCTACTCCGCGACGCGGACGATGGTGACGAGACTCGAAGAGAAGGGCTTCGTCCGGCACGAGGCGGAGGGCAACCGCTACCTCTATTCGGCCACCGTCTCGCCGGCCGCCGCGAAGCGCGAAGGGTTGCAGCGCTTCCTTGGCGTCTTCTTCGAGGGATCGAGACGCCGCCTCCTGACCTCGCTGCTGCGTGACGAATCCTGGAGCAACGAGGAGCTCGAAGACCTGCAGGCCGAGATCGATCGTGTCCGCCGCCAGAGGAAAAAACGATGACTGACATCCTTTCGCAGGCTGCGCTCTCGCTGAGCGCGTTCCCGCTGTCGACGATCTCCAAAGCGACGGTGATTCTGGCGGCCGGCCTGCTGGCAATCCGGTGCGCCCGCCGTGCGCGCGCCGCAACGCGGCACTTCGTCCTTGCCTCGGCGTTTGCCGTGGTGCTGACGCTCCCGGTGACCGAGCGTGCCGTGCCGGCCGTGACGCTTGCCGTAAGCACACCCGTCGCCTCCGCCGCGCCGGCAACCCTGCCGATCGTCATGTCGCCTGAGTTCACTGCGCCTCCGGCTGCTCCGCAGCCACCTCGATCGATCGAGGCCCGCCGTTCAGAGAGCATACGGCCCTCGACGGAAGCACTCCTCATCGCTGCCTGGGCGATCGGCGCGGCGTTGTTCCTGACGCCCGTTCTGGTAACGCCTGGACGGCTGCGAAAGCTTCGCGGCACCGCTCGACGGTGGATGAAGGCGACGAACTCGTCCGCGCCGCGGGATCCGGCGTTCATCGGCCGGTTGCGGTCCTCATCCATGCAGACGTCGCGGCCCCGCTCACGTGCGGGATCGTCCGGCCCGCGATCGTGCTGCCTGCGCAGGCGCTCGCCTGGGGGGATCAGGAGGTCAGGCAGGCGCTCATTCACGAGCTCGAACACATCCGACGCGCTGACTGGCCGATCCACATCGCGACTCGTCTCGTTTGTGCGATCTACTGGTTCAACCCGCTCGTCTGGATCGCGTGGCGTCAGCTCTCACTCGAGGCCGAGCGCGCGTGTGACGATGCGGTGTTGGGCATCGCGGAGCGCACTGCGTACGCGCAGCAGCTGGTGACGCTGGCGCGGCGTGCGAGGACGTCACCGTTTCCCGTAATGTCGATGGTCAGCCGCAGCGAGCTGGCCGAACGGATCAGCGCGTTGCTCGACGAAGCGCAAGCAAGAGGGCGCCTCGGCTTTCGCCGCGCGGCAACCATCGTTGCTTTCGCCGGACTCCTCACCGCGGCGGTCGTGCCGCTCCGCGCCACCGCTCAGGCGTTGGTGCAGGTTCGAGATCCGGCGACATTGCCGTCGTTCGACGTGGTGTCGGTCAAAGAGAACAAGTCAGGCGACACGGTGCAGGGATCGCGGCGCCAGCCCGGAAGGATCGTCATCACGAACGTGCCGCTGCGGCTGAGCCTTATCAACTACTTTGGACTGCAGCCCCAGCAGCTCATAGGCGGGCCGGACTGGATCGATTCGACGCGCTACGACATCATCGCGCAGTTCTCGGGCGAGATGCCCCTGACGGAGCCAGGCACCGTCGGACCGCTGCAGTTGATGATGCAGCGCATGTTCGCCGAACGTTTCAAGCTCGCTGTCCATACCGAAACTCGCGAGATTCCGGTTTATGAACTCAGACCGGCGCGAAGCGATAGCGCGCTCGGTTCGAGGGTGAAGCCCGCCGCCACTGATTGTGAAGCGGTCATGAACGCGATGTTGAAAAGCGCGCGCGAGGGCGGGCCGTCGCCAACCGCAGGGCCGCAACTGCCAGACGGTCGACCCGCCTGCGGGATGCGATTTGGACCAGGCAACCGTCTGGTCGCGGGAGGGACCTCGATGGCGGCGCTGGCGCGGACTATGTCCAACCTGGCGGGCAGGATCATTGTGGACAAGACCGGCCTGATGGGCGCGTTCGACCTCGAGCTCGAGTTCACCCCCGAGCCATCGGCGGCCGGTGGCCAGCCGGCAGAGGTGAGGGATACCACCCTGCCATCGTTGTTCACCGCGCTCGAGGAGCAGCTCGGTCTCAAGCTGGTCCCCGAGCGCACGCCCGTTGAAGTGCTGGTCATCGACCGCGTTGAGCGGCCGACAGAAAACTGATATGCCCTGCTTCGATACCGGGTCCCCGTGGGGACGAATCCTCAGACTGCTTGCATAGAATCACGGGGATGAATCTCATCGCCGCGAGCAGTCGTCAGTGCTGTCTGCGGCTGGCGCTAATCGTGGCGGTAGGCAGCGCAGGTTCCTGTCGTTCATCTCAAACGCAATGGACCGAGAACGACGGCGGCTCGACGCGGACCAGGCTATCGGATCCCACGGGTGCTCGGTCATCGGGGGATGTGGGAGGCGCCGTGGCCGACAACTATACGCCCGCGGTCGTCGACGCACTGGCGAGTGTCGCTCGCGAGTTGACGAAGGACTATCGAGCGCGCGCAACCATCCTGGTGGGACATTCTGGAGGAGCAGCGATAGTCGCGAACCTGCTGGGCCGACATCCGGACGTGGCGCAAGGCGCCGTGCTGGTCGGATGCGGCTGTGACCCTCGCGCGTGGCGAGCCACGCGCTTGGCGGAAACCGGAAACCCGATCTTCAGTGGACCAACCGACAGCCTCCTGCCGCTGGACCTCGCTCCTGCCGTTGCGCCCGACACCATCGTGCGCATGGTGGTCGGGCAGGACGATGACGTCGTGCCGCCGCAGCACTCGCGGGCCTATGCGGCGGCTCTGCGGGATCGTGGCGTCGATGTCTCGGTCGAAGTCCTTCCAGGTCTCGGCCATAACATCCTCTTCGCGCCGCGCGTAATGGACGCTCTTCGCGAAGTCCTCACAGCCTTGTCGCGCACATCGCCGGCAGAGAACTGACTTATCACGCGACCGCGACGCAGGGCCGGCGTATCAGCTCCCGTCTTGGCGTGGAGTCCCGTTAGGTCGTTGTGCGCCGGACGTTCTCGGCCCGCGGACCCTTTGGGCCTTCGCCAAGGTCGAATTCCACGCCGTCGCCCTCCTTCAGATTCTCAAGGCCTTCGCCATACACGGCGCTGCGATGAAAGAAGTACTCCTTCCCCGCATCGTCCTTGATGAACCCGAATCCCTTTTCAACTCGTAACGTTTGAATCGATCCCGTCATCGCGTCTTGCCTCTCTGCTCCGTATCGACGTTCGGAAATCCCGATCGCACCCATGGAGAGTAGCGACATCGTCGCGTACGTCAGGACGATCGGCTGTGCTATTCAGCACATCGAGTGTCTGCGACTGCGATCACGAACCAGCGGCGAGCGGGGCGGTGTCACGTCGAAATCGTGCTGGACAGGGCTCAGCTCACGACCGTTCGCCGGCACGCAGCAGCGCCTCCAGGGAAGGCACGAGATCCCGGCCGCGGTGATACCCGCGCGCTGTAATCACGTTCAGCGCCTCGCGTGCCCGTGGCACGTCGTCAGGAGTCGCCATCCGCAGCAGTGCGCGCAGATCGACGAGATCCTGCGGACGCCGCTCATCGTCCCGTGCGAGAACTTTCAGGGCGATCAGGTGCGCGAGGCAAGCCACTTTGACCGTCAGGCCGGGTAGGAGCTCAATCGAATCGGCGTCGGCCACAACCTCGCACTCGATGCCCGATGATGCGAAGAGCAGATCCATGACTGGACCCTCCGCGTCACCAGGAAGGGCCAGCCGCACTGTTGCCAGCCGTCCCACCGCGTCCTGTTCGACGAGCGCTGCGATCTCATAGCCGACTGCGCGAAGACGCTGAATGAGGGCTTCGGCTTCTGCATCGCCGGAGACCGCCACCGCAAAATCCGCGTCGCGGGTAAACCTCGGCTCGGTCCGAACGGACACAGCCAGACCGCCGATCAGAGCGAAGTCGACACCCGATCGTGTGAGATCTGCCGCAATCCGATGCAGCGCTGATTCGAGGGAGGTCACCCGATTCGTGTGTCGATGTCCACTGGGCGCCCTTGACAGTCGCCGTGCTCGGCACCCGGGCGCTCCCGAAGCCAGCTGAGAAGCTGGTGCTCGATCGCCTGATCGTCGGCTTGGGGGTCTCTTCGCCGAAAGCTCTGGCGCATCAACTTCACGCCGACGTCGAACAGGTCGAGGGTGAGCCGGAACGTCCGGGCAGGATTCGACGTGACGCCCATGCGGGAATTGTAACGCCGCGGCGTTCGCTTCTCCTGCCCTTCAGAGTCTCATCGAAGAATGCACGTGTGTAACTGGTGATCATCCCGAGGAGACGCGCGCGGCGCGGCGTCCGCGGCCTCGCGGGATTGCGGTCAGTTCGGGGTTGGCCGTTCGATGTGATCGATCACAAACGTATCGACAGGCGCGCGTGCCGCCTCCAGCCGCAACCCGAGCTGCTCCTGGATCGCCGTGAAGAAATCCGCCGAGCCGTCGGGGCCGGGCTGTGTCCCCGGTGGCGTAAAGCGCAGCGTGAACTCGTAGCGTCCCGTCAGGCCCGTCCGGTCCACCACGAAACGCCCGGCAATGTAATCGAGCAAGCCGGCGAACTGCTGCAGGGGAATGCCTCCCGAGGAGATCGCGCCGCCGAACCATGAGTAGTTACACGGTGGGGCGCCGTTCGCGGCCGGAAGGGCGGGCGTCTGGTGCGTCTTCGTAGCGGCCTCGCGCGCGGCCCTGATCGCGTCGCAGTCGAGCGTGACCGGCTTCAGGCCGGAATGACCGGGACGCGCCACGACCAGCGCATACACGGGCATCTCGCGCGGCTCGATGTGTCCCGAGAGCTTGAGTCGGTCCGCGAGCATGGTCCGCAGCATGGCATTCACCTCGTTCGCATCCGGCTTGCCCGGGCTCTTCGCTGTGATGTCGTAGCGCTCGTCGTCCACCCACGCCGGCGCGCCAGCGAGGTTCTTGACCAGATAGGCCCGCATGATCGTGCCGCGCATGGGCACGTTGCCGACGTTGTAGGTGGTGCCATTGGGCGCATTGATCACGAGATCCTGACTGCCGCTGATGTTGCGCTTGATCGAGACCACGTCGAACGCCGGTGCGGCAGTCTGGCCGCCGGCGCGGGTGGCCATCGGCAGCGCGATCGCCAGGACAGCGGCGGCCGCAAGGCTCAGAGATTTGACGGTCATGGTGTGCTCCAGAACTACGGCTCAGGATGGTCGCCAGAGGAACTGGACGTCGACCTCAATCGGCAACCGGGCGCTTGATGCGATCGACGCTGGCGCATGTGACCTTAGACGGCGGCTGATTGCCGTGGTTGGGCCTCGACATCTCGAGTTCTCGGCGAAAAAGGAGCGACGGCGCGACTCCAGTCGTTGGGACCCGCCGACGATCTTCACCGCGCTGGCAGGAAGGGCTCGGTCTGAAGCTCAAGTGGGCTCGCGCCCCAGTCGAGGTCGCTGTCATCGACAAGATCGCGTCACGCCGCCAGCCTTCGAGTCACACTGCGAGCGTGTAACAGCGACCGACCGCGGCGGGGCATGCCATCCCCTGGTTGACAGCGGCAGTATTCATGCAAACAAAACTCCGCATTGGTCATCTGTCCTGGGGTTATTTCCTTCGTGATCGCCGCCGTATTGGTGACGTCTTCGTTACCCCTTTGCTGCTTCATGCCGCTGCGGAGCGAAGAACCTTACGACGCGTCTCGACACACGTCTGGTTCCGGTTGTCACGACAACGGATCAGCTAGTGCCTCGGCACAGACTCGAGAGAAACAAGAACCAGGCGTTGCAGGCGTTCATTCCGCATGTCCTGATCCCTTAATCGCGACAGTCGAAGCGACCGTACCACCTCGACAACGACCCAACTCCGACCACCACTTGGCGACGTTAACACCCGCCTTCGCATTCCAACGGCCCCTGTTCAGGTTTGCACCGGGTCCGCGCGAGATCCCAGCGGAGACGCGAGTGCCCGCCGCAAGTCCGCCTCTGCGCATTTAGCCTCCAATCGATCCAACGCCCTGTCCGGAGGACCTTGGGGTGGGTTCGTCCTCAGGAGCGTTGTGTAGTTCCGCTGGACATCGGAGGTTCGACTCATGTCGTTGGGTAATGCACTGCCGCAACCCGTTGACGCTTCGCAACGGGTCTCCGTGGTAGAGAGATCTCGGCCGTCAGACGCGCCCGCTCGCGCGCTCAGCGCGATTGTCAGAGAGGCCGAAACTAACAGGCTCGTAGGAGCCGCCGGGATGAGGGCAGCGTGTGCGCTCACCCTGTATGGAGAGCACCGCATCGCTGAGCGTGTAGCGCGGTCCGTCTCTGCTCACGTGCTCCAGGCGGGGCTGTCCGGAATATCACTTCTGGAGCGTGCGTGGTTAACCACCGGCATCTATTCGTTCCAAGGCACGATCCCTGACGCACCCGCTACGATCCGGGCCATTGCGGACACGATGGTCGAAGAGGCCATCAGCCGGGCCAGACGAAACCAGGCACACGGCTTAGCGGCGCTGGTCGCGCTGGCGAGTGCGCGTGAATATCTGGCGAGCCGTCACACAGTTGTCGTGGACCAGTTGACGCGTACGATTGCCGAACTAAAAAAGCGCTGGCGCCCGCGTCTATGGGCGTTCTCGCCCGAGGACTTGGCCGCCTTGACGTCTGCAGACCCGGTTGTTGCAGCGCGTGCGCTTTCGACGTTCCTCCCGTTCAATCGGAGTGATCGGCTGGAATGGGCAGCATGCGCGTACCGATTGGGGCGGCGCGAGCGGGCGGATCGAGCGCTGGCTCGTTTTGAGGCTCAAGCGACGTCCGCTGATTTTGAATGCCCGCTTCTCGCCAGTCGATATCTCGTTGCGAACCGCTGGCGCGTCAGGAAGTTTTTTGACGCGATAGCGCCAGAGCTTCCGCAGGGTGTTGCAGTGTCAGATGGACGCGCCCAGGCGGTTATAGGGTGCGTGCGAGCGGGCGATCGTGTGCTGGAGGTGGGGTGCGGAAAAGGACGATTTCTGAGAGCGGCGCGCGAGGCTGTCCCTTCCGCAACCTACGTGGGGATCGATTTGTCCGACGTGCTTCTCGCGGCCGCACCTCAGTCGATCATGCGGGTGTCTGGCACTCTCGAGTCGATTCCGTGCCGCGAGCAGTGTTTCGACGTTGTGTTTTCGGTCGAGGCTATCGAACATTCGGCCAATTGGCGCGCGTGTGTGGAGGAAATGTTGCGGGTCACACGCCCGGGTGGTTACGTCATCATCATCGACAAACCTCACGCCGCATGGGGTTGGCTGCCGTGCCCGCCGTGGGAGCGGTGGCCCGAAGATGCCGATCTGGTTCCGATCCTCCGCGATCAGTGCGATGAAGTCGAGTCTCTGCCCGTTTCCTACGACGGAATGCCTGCGGACGGCAGGATCATCGCCTGGCGGGGTCGAAAAAAGAGCTGAGCGCGCCATCACATTCGTGGCTGACGCGTTGTCCTCGGCCGCCTTGGACCAACGCCTGAAACACTGAAACCGTCTGCGTTGTACCTCCACCTCTGCGTTGAGCGATTGACATGCGACATGTGTCGCGTCTAGCATGCGACAACTGTCACATATGCCTAACCCGGCTACGGAACGCCTGACCCGGCGCGAGCGCGAAATCATGAACGCAGTCTTCGCCCTCGACAATCGTGCGTCCGCCGAAGACGTCCGCGCGAAATTGACGGCGCCGCCGAGCGATTCGTCGGTGCGCGTCATGCTCGCCAGGCTCGAACGGAAGGGGTTCCTGCGCCATCAGCAGGACGGCCTCCGCTACATCTATTCCGCCACGATATCGCCGGCCGTCGCCAAGCGGACCGCGCTGCAGCAATACCTGCACACGTTCTTTGGCGGTTCGCTCAGACAGATGATGACCGCGCTCGTGCGCGAAGGATCCTGGGATGACGAGGACCTCGACGCCCTGAAGGCAGAGATCGAACGGGTACGCAAGGGAAGGAAGCGGCCATGAGCGCCTGGTTTGCAGAGATCGCGATCGGAATAGGCGCATCGTTCGTCGCCGCGCTGCTGCTGAAGGCGACGCTGACGCTTGCGGTGGCACTCGCCGTGACCGCACTCGCACGCCGGAGCCGCGCGGCGGCTCGACACGTCCTGCTCGTGGCGGCCTTTGCGGTGCTCCTGGCGCTGCCGGCTGCTTCGTTCGTGATCCCGTCCCGGAGCGTCACGCTGCCTGCCCAGACAGCCGCATTGTCCGCGCTGTCGGCCGTCGCTCCGGTCATGACGAGTCCATCTCCGGCAGTTGTCGCCGCACACGAATCAGTCGATACGTTTCGCGTTGAGTCGACAGGCGTGACCGTGTCCGCGATTCTTTGGGCGATCTGGGGAGCCGGCGTGTTGCTCGGTGTGCTGCCAGTCCTCGCCGGGACGTGGCACCTGCGCTCGCTGCGTCGGTCGAGCTCCGTGTGCGCACGCGGCGAGGCGTTGTTGCACCGGCTGTCAGCCGAAGCGGGAATACGGCGGGCCGTGGCCGTGAGAGTGCACGAATCGATTCCAGGTCCGATGACGTACGGCATCGTTCGGCCGGTCGGCATGCTGCCGATCGACGCTGCGGCATGGAGCGAAGAGGAGTTGTACCGCGCGATGATCCACGAGCTCGAGCACGTGCGGCGCGGCGACTGGTTGAGTCAGTACATGGCACGTATTGTCAGGGCGCTGTACTGGTTCCATCCGTTGGTGTGGATCGCCTGGAGACGTTTGAGTCTCGAGGCGGAGCGGGCATGCGACGATGCAGTGCTCCGGCGGAGTGAAGCAACGGCGTACGCCCATCAACTGGTCCTGCTGGCGGAGCGTCTTGCCAGCGCTGCCACACCGCCGCTACTGGCGATGGCGGCCTGCCGCGATCTGAGCACTCGCGTCCGCGCGGTTCTCGACGGGGCCCAGGCGCGCGGTCGCGCGGGAGCACTACCCGTGGCCACCGCTATCGTCGCGGCGGCACTGTTCATTGCCGCCGTGGCGCCGCTGCGTGCCGTGCGGCAGGGACAGGCACCGGACGGAGCGCAGCAACCGCCGCTGGCCTTCGAGACCGCATCGGTGAAACCCAACACGTCCGGCGCGGAGGAGCGGTTGATACGGTTAGACCCTCGTGGAGGCAGTCTCGCGGTGACGAACCTGCAGCTGCGAGCGCTGATCACGTTCGCCTACGAAATCCAGAACTTCCAGCTCGAGGGAGGGCCCGACTGGATCGCTTCCGATCGGTTCGACATCCTGGCCAAGCCTGAGCGCGAGGTACCGACGACGGGCGCGCAGGATCCGCTCAGGACGATGCTGCGGACACTACTGGCGGATCGTTTCAAGCTGGTGATGCACAAAGAGACGAAGGAGCTGCCGATCTTCGAGCTCGTGCTCGCCCGGGAGGATGGCAAGCTGGGTCCGCGGCTTCGGCCGGCCGCCGTGGACTGCGAGGCGCAGGCAGCCGCTGCCAGGGCAGGCACGCCGCCGCCGTCGTCGTCCGGCCCGCCCGGGCCCGGATCCTGTGGTACCACCATGAACCCGGTCAGCCTGAGGGGCGGCGGGGCGACTATGGCGAGGCTCGCCAGCATGCTCGAGGGGCCTGCGAAGCGCCTTGTGATCGATCGCACCGGACTGACGGGCAACTGGGACCTCGAGGTGAACTACACACCCGACCGGTCGCAGCTGCCCCCGGGCGTCGAGCTGCCATCCTCGGTCGATCCGAACGGGCCGTCGCTGTTCACCGCGATCGAGGAACAACTCGGGCTGAAACTCCGCCCCGCGCGCGGGCCGGTCGAAGTCCTCGTCATCGACTCGGTTCAGCAGCCCACGCCGAACTGAACTGAGATGGCGGATGCGGTGTCAGTTCCGGCAAGTCGCCTCAGAAGGCCGTGTGGCAATACGGTCTGGCGCTGATCGCTGATAGCGAGAACTGTCCGAGACCAACGAACAGACGGGCCCGCGGAGAAGGCCAGGCACTCGATGACCATTCTCTGTCGCTGTTTTGGGTGCCACGCGCAGCGCGTTCTATGCGTGGGCCTCGTAATCGCAGCTTTCTCTTCATAAGAGCTGCGAAACGATGCGTGTTCCATGGATTTTTCTCCGCAGGCGCGGCAAAAAGTGCGCGTTGCACAGCATTTTTTACAGGAGACAGAGAAAAAACTGCGCGTTGGCATGACAAAGCTCCGGAGGCGCCGTTTTCGGCATCGGCGGCACGGAATAATTTGCAGACAGCCCCGCAAAAACTGCTCGCGCCTCGGATAATCGTCCCGGATTTCCGCCTCGCGCGAGAGTGTCAGGAATTTTGTGTGTGGGACATAGCATGACGAGGAGCTATGTCGCGACGCGCCAGCGAGTTCTAGTCGGCGACTGGTGCCTCGACACTGTCGATGACCACCACGTCGACGGGAGCACGCGTCGAATCGAGCTTCAGCCCGAGCTGTTCGCTGAGGGCCGTCGTCAGCGACGAGCCATCTGACTGCGGGATGTTTGCCGCGGCTGCCGGAACGGGGGCGCCCATCCGCCTGGCCAGCGCCAGCACCGCCTGCAGGTCCATTTTCATGTCGAAGTCATAGCGGCCGGTCAGCCCGGTCTTGTCGCGCACCGAGCGGCCGGTGAGCTGCGTCAGCAGCTCGGCAAGCTGCTTCATCTCCTGTCCGTCGCCGTGCATCGACAGATTCAGGGGGCCGCCGGAAACGTCTGGCGCGATGGTGCAGGGCGGGAAGGCGCCCGGTTTGGCAAGCAGGCTGGCCACATCGCCCTTGGCCAGGGCGGCCCCTTGCTGGGCGGCGATCTCTTCCGGCTTCGAGCAGTCGGACTTCGAGGGTTTCATGTCGCGGCCCAGCCGGCCGTCGTCGTGGGCGAGCACCAGATCGTAGACCGGTAGATCGCGCGTCTCGGTGTGCGACTTCAGCTTGAACCGGTCGGCCAGCAGCGACCGCAACAACTGCGGCAATTCTTTTCCGATCATCGACGTATCGGCCTCCCGCGCCGTGATGTCGTACTTCGCCGCCAGCAGATCCGGTGTTCCGCCAACGAGCTGCGCCTCCTGCTTCAGCTCGTAAGCCGCCATGATCAGCATCCGCAGCGGTGTGTTCGTGGCCGTGAACCGGCCGCCTGGCTGCGGCAGCATCAGCGCGATCATGCTGAGCGGGTTGGTGGGATCAGGATTCGGGTTGCTTGGTTTGACGGAGGCCACCTCGAACGCCGGAGCGGGGGCCACTGGAGTCTGCGCGCCGAGATTCCGGGTAAGCATGATCGTTGCGACACTGAGAACGAGAAACTTTTTCGTCAAGACACAGCTCCAACTAACAACTACCAACGTCCTTGTTTAGCGGGTCAGCGCTCCGCTGATCCGCTGTCCACTCAAACGACACACCGAGGCACTCAGGCACCGGGTAGTTCTCTCTTGTCCTGCGCATCTACTGACGCGCACCACCCGCGTCAGCCGTTTTGCACCGACTGCACCATCGTCTTCACCGACCGGTTTTACGATTGCACCTATCGCACCGACCCGCCTCCGGCCGTCACGAGCGCCAGTGCGGCTGGTCGATCCAATCGCCGATCATCTCGAGCGCGCCGAGTGGGGCTAGTTGCCCAGCGCCGCGCTCGACAGGTCGAGTTTGGCGGCCGGGATCAGCACCAGGTTCGGTCTGATCTTGCGCAACTCCTCGACGAACTCGGCCGCATTCCCGACCACGATCAGGGAAGTGCGTTCGGGCGTCACGTAGCGACGCGCCACGGCAGCAGCCGCCTCGGGCGTCACCGCGGCCCAGCGTTCCGCGGCCCGCGTCACCTCGGCGGCCTCCTGCCCTTGCAGCAACAGGCCGGCCACAATCGCGTTGAATCCTCCGCTGGTCTCGAGCGCCCGGCCGACCGCACCGGCCATGAACACGCGCCGGAGTTGCAGCGCAGCCTCGTCGGCAGGCTGCGTACCGAGCGCCGCGAACTGGTCGAGGACGATCTGGACCACCTCATCAACGGTGGCGTTCTGCGTCTGCACGGTGGCGCTGAGCACCGCCTCCCCGGCGCGCGCCGGCATCGAGCTGCGCGCGCTGTAACTGAGCCCGCGCTTCATGCGCACTTCGGTGTTCAGCCGGCTGGTCGTGCTCAGCCCGAGGACGCTGTTGGCGATATCCAATGCGTAGTAGTCCGCTCCCGCCCGGTTCGTCGTGCGCACGCCGGCATAGACCATCGCCTGCGCGGCTTTCGGCAGGTCGATCACGATGGTGCGCGGCGGGGGCACGGTTCCCGCGGGGTTGGCCACCGTCCGCGGCGCCGGCGCGGCTGAACGCCAGCCGCCGAACAGACGGTCCGCGATCCGCTGCGTTTCCGCCGGCGCCATCCCGCCGCTGACGACGACCCGCGCCGTCGCCGGATGCCAATTCGCTTCGCGCCAGGCAACCAGGTCGCTCCTGGTGATTCGCGGAAGCGATTCCAGGGTCGCGATCGAGCCATAGGGGGCCGATCCGTAAAACACCCGCGGCGCCGTCAACGCCGCCAGGGTGGCCGGATCCGTGAGGCCTGCGCGCAACCCATTGATGATGCGCGCGCGCTCACGCTCGACGTCGGCGTCCGGATAGCTGGCGTTGCGGATCACGTCCGCCATCACCTCTCCCGCGTCGGCCAGGTTGGCGGCCGGAGCGGTCACGCTGAAGACGACGCCGTCGGGGCCCGGCGACGGCGCCATCGACGCTCCCAGGCCCTCGAGCGTGGCGGCGATCTGCTCGGCCGTGCGCGTCGGCGTGCCTTTGTTGGCGATCACCGCCGCCAGCTCGGAAAGGCCGGCCTTGTCCGCCGGGTCGGTTGCGGTACCGCCGGGCAGCACCACGCTCATCGTCGCGAGCGGCACGGTGCCGGTCTGCACACTGACCACGCGAATGCCATTGGCGAGCGTGGCTTCGACGATCGCCGGCTTCGCGATCCGGGGCGCGGCCGCGGGCGGCGGCGGCGGCTGCCGGCTGGCTTCGTCCCGCAGCACGCCGGGCTTTCCCATGGCGGACGGCAGTGAGCCGAATCGCGGCAACGGCACCGGGTTGGCATAACTCGCCGCCCCGCCCGAACCTTGCGTGTAGGTGAACGTCACCACGCCGTCCGGCCGCAACCATTCGCGCGCGACCCGCTGCACGTCGGCCGTGGTGACCTGACCGATGGCCCGCAGCTGGCGGTCGGCCGCGCGCACGTCGCCTTGGGTCATCAGGGCTTCGCCCAGCTCGAAGGCGCGCCCGGCCGGAGTCTGGCGTCTGGTCAGTGCGGCCGAGAAGAGCTGGTTTCTGGCCTCGCGCAGTTCCTCCTCGGTGATCGGCTCGGTGCGGGCCCGTTCGAGCTCGGCGGAGAGAAGGCCGGCGATCTCCGCCGGGTTGGCGGTCGGACTGGCCAGCGCAAAGGTGGCCAGGAACCCGCCTTCCCGCGTGCTGACTAGCATATCGGCCGCCTGCACGGCCTTGCCGGTGCGGACCAGCGCCAGCTGCAGGCGGCTATTCGCGCCGGCCGACAGCACCGCGTCGAGCACGGTCAGCGCCGGCAGGTCGGCATGAGTCGCTTCCGGCAGCTGGTAGATGGCACCGACCGCGGGCAGGGGCACGGTCGGAGCTGTCGCGGCGACACTGCGCGGTTTCGTGCGGCGGGCTTCGCGGGTGGCGACTGAGATCGGTTGCGGCCGCGCGCGCGCGGGAATGGCGGCGAAGTACTTGTCGACCAACGCATGCAAGTTCGCGACGTCGAAGTTGCCGGCCACGATCAGCACGGCCGTGTCCGGCCCGTAATAGGCCTGATGGAAAGCGCGTGCTTCGTCGAGCGTGGCGGCGTCGAGATCCGCGACGATGCCGATGTTGCTGCGGCGCTGCGGCAGCCGGTCGAACGCGTTCTCGAAAAACACGTAACGCTGCATGACGCCGTACGGCGGCGTCAGCACCCCCTGGCGGAGCTCCTCCTTCACCACCGAGCGCTCGTTCTCGAAGACCTCCTGGTCGATGACCGGACGGGCCATCCGCTCGGCGTGAGTCCACAGCAAGGTCTCGAGATACTGGGCCGGAACCGTTTCGTAATAATTGGTCCGGTCATAGCCGGTGGACGCGTTGCGGCTGCCGCCGATATCCTCCGCCAGCTGATTGATCATGCCGTAAGGCATGTTCTCGGTCTTGCGGTTGAGGATATGTTCGAACAGGTGGGCAAAGCCGGATCGTCCCTCGGGATCGTTCTTCGCGCCGACCTTGTACCACATCGAAGTCGTGACGGTGGCCGTGGTCGGATCGGGCAGCGCGATGACCGTCAGGCCGTTGGCGAGCGTCCACTGGGTGAACTGGATCTCGGGCGCGGTGACGACCGGCGCATCGGACCGCTGCGCCGCGACATTCAGGCCAGCGCCGAAGAACACAACCGTGGCGACACCGAAAGCAACAAATCTCTTGGTCAAGACACAGCTCCAATCACCAACGACTACCAGCTACCAACTACCGCCTACCAGCTATCACGTATGTCGAATCCGGCTGTACGACCAGGGCGCCAGCACGCTGACGGTGAGCGGCAACAGCGCCAGAGACGCGACCGAAATGGCATTCGTCGCCGACACCCCGGTGAGCGGCACGCCGAGCATGTGCACCACGGTCAGCCAGGCCGCCGCGAATGCCAGCGAGATCGCGACGGCGCCGCTCGCGTAGCGAAGGGTCAACACGCGCTCCGCGAAGCCGTTCCAGACGACGTAGACGGTCGTGATCGCCATCACCGTGGTGGCGCTCCAACTCATGGCTCCATAGACGATGTCCAGATGGAGCCGCGAGAAGGCTGCGGGATCCCCCCGGACCCCGACCCACAACCAGACGAACAGAAGACCGTACGGCACCAGCAGGAATGACGCGAGGCTCGCAAGCCGGGAATAGCGGAGCCGAAGCGCGCCAAGCATCGCGAACGCCGCCACGGCCATGACGACGCCGCCCACCGCCACCATCGTCAGCGCCAGCTGTTCGTACCCGGCCAGCGCCGCGAAGGCCGTCGTGAGGACGGATCGCCGGCTGTTCAGCGGCACGCCAAACATCTGGATGAAGACCCCATCGCCGAGCAGGGGCATCGAAATCCAGACGCCGACGCCGATCGCGATGAACGCCGCCAGGACGCAGACCGATTGCGCGAGGATCTTCAGGACGGCCACTTGCGCGGTGCCGTACGCATTCGCGGCCTCGAATGCGCTGACGTACGTGCGTCCCTGTTTCCGGCGAATGCCGAAGGCATTGACCCCTAGGAACAGGATGGTGACCAGCATGAACGGCGTCAGCATCGGAGGCATCGCTCGGACCCAGAAGCACTCCTTGATCGGGCACGACACAGTGGGGTCTGCATTCCATGCGGCGTCGATCGGCCCGCTGACCGCTGACACCAGCACAGTCACGCTCGCCAGCACCACGCCGATCGTCAGGACCGGCACTCCCCTGGACTTGAGGTCGAACCACAATTGTGCCCGCGTCGCCGACGAGGTCGGACACGGGACGCCGAACAGGCCGACGAGCCGTCCCCACAATCCGCCGCCTGGCGTCCACGTGCTGGACACCAGCGCGTCGCCGCGACGCTGCCGCGTCACCATCGCCACCGTGGCGCCGAACGAGGCGAGGCCAATCAGCGCGATCCACGCGTAGTCGGTGCGCGGCCAGTCGAACAGCGCCGGCCACAGACGCGGCGGCCAGTCGAAGCCGTCCGGGATCTCCACCGCGGTCAGGCGATCGACGGCCCACCCGAGGGCTTTCACGACGGCCAGCATTGCCACCGCCACCTGGATCGTCATGTTGCGGGTCGACCAGGCGGCCGCCAGCCAGACCACGGTGAGCGCCGCTACCCACGCGGCGACGGGCAGCAGTGGAAACGCGTGGCCCGAAGCCACCCTCAGGACCAGCGCCGACGCCAGGTAGATCGCCCCCGACATGGCCGTGAGATACGCCATCGGCAGGCCGACGAGCCACGCCGTTCGAACGGGACGGGTATAACCGAGATAGAGCGGGAAACCCGGTTGGCCACCAGTCAGCCTCGCCATCGAGATCCATACCCCTGGCAGGGGTGCGATCACGATGAGGCTCAGGGCCACTGCCGCGGCGAAGTCGTTGATGCTCCGATACCTCGCCGGGTTGTCTGCGGGTCCGAAGGCAGCAGCCAGGCCCAATGCGGTCAGAGCCAGGCCGATCGGCAGCGCCAGCTTCCACGCGATCTCTGCGCGGGTCACCCGCCAGAGCTCCCACAGCATCGCGGATGTGGGCGAACGCAGCGTCATGCCGCTTCCACCGGCTGACGGCTGCGGCCGGCGCGCGCCAGGAAGATCTCTTCGAGCGTGGCGTCGCGCGACTCGACGATCTCGCCCCCGAGCGCCAGAACCGAGTGGTGAAACCGCTCGAGCGAGCCGCTGTGGACGACGCTCCACGCACGCCCCCCACCTTCCATGGCCAGCGCCGTATCGAGGACCGGCGGCTGCTCGAAGTGCTCGGCGAACCGCACGCGGCTGCGCTGATAGCTGTGGCGCACGTCGTCGAGCGCCCCGCTCAGCGTCACGCGACCGCCGTGCAGCATCGTCACGTGATCCGACATCCGCTCCACTTCTTCGAGCAGGTGTGACGAGAAGATCACGGTGCGTCCGTCATCGACTACGGTCCGCACGATCGCATCGAGGATGTCGCGGCGAACCACCGCGTCGAGGCCGGCGGAAGGCTCGTCGAGGATCAGCAGTTCCGGACGATGGGCAACGGCCGCCACCAGACCCGCCTGGGCGCGCATCCCCTTCGAGAGTTCTCTGACCTTCTTGGATGGGTCCAGGCCGAATGTCTCGATCAGCTCCCCCGCATAGGACGCATCCCACGTCGGATGGAACGCCTGCGTGTAGGCCATCAGCTCGTCGATGCGCATCCACTCCGGCAGCTCGCGCTCTTCGGAGAGATAGCCGACGCGGCCCAGCACACGAACCGGCTCGCGAACCGGATCGAAACCGAAGACGCGGACCGAGCCGGTGGCGGCGCGCAGCAGGCCGAGCAGATGCTTGATGAGCGTCGTCTTGCCGGCGCCGTTGGCGCCGACGAGGCCGTAGACCTGGCCGGCGGTGGCGCGGAAGCACACGCCATCGAGCGCGATCTTGCGGCCGAACGATCGCGAGAGGTCATTGACGTCGACAACTGCCTGTCCCATGCCCTACTTCTCCACTTCCTTCGGTTCGGCGTCGGCCGCGGGGTCCATCGCCGCCTTACGTTCCCGGACCATCCGGAGGATGTCGTCCGCGGTGAAATTCAGCTGGTGCGCCTCGGCCAGCAACCCGTCGATGCGCTGCTCGACGATGCGGCGCCGTTCCCGCAGCGCCAGGTGGGGACGCGCTTCGGAGACGAACGTGCCGGAGCCGCGGCGTTTGTGAACGACTCCCGAGATCTCGAGCTCGTCGTATGCCTTGACGATCGTGTTGGGAGTCACCTTCAACTGCAGCGCGAGCGTCCGGATCGGCGGAAGCTCTTCCCCGGGCTTGAGGAGCCCGGATGCGACCAAATACTTGACCTGGTTGACGATCTGTCGATAGATCGGCACGCCGTCGGTGACGTTGATGGTGATGTCCATGCGCGCGAGCTAACCGTCCAGATCGTTCAAGTGTATGGGTATACTGATACAATTATCGGTGGGTTGTCAATCCCCTCAGTCGAAGTGCGTGCGGTGCGTTGGAATGCGCCGGCTCAATGGAGCGGAGAAGACGTCGGGGGCCTAGTAGCCCCGGCTGGCTCCGCCACCACCCGATCGGCCGCCGCCAAAACTGCTCGATCCGCCGCCCGATGAGCCGCTTGACGACGCGGCGCTTGGTTGGATCCGCGGAAGAACCTTCGTGTGCTCGCGGCGGAAGGTACAGAACGCGCACGTTTCGACGACGAGCGCGCGGCCGCTGCTGGTCGTACTCGCGGCGTCGATGACCTTCTCGGTGGACGACTTCGTGCGGTTGCGGCACTGCGGGCACCGCTCGTGGCGGCTGAACCATTTGGCGTACCGCAGCGTGAAATGGTGTCCACAACCCCCGCACTTCCACACGTCATAGTCAACGCTCCCGATCCGCTCTTCTGCCTGCTGCCCCTCCTCGAGCAGCGCGTTGTCGGCCGCCTCGCCGAGGCGGGTCATCAGCATCTGACACGCCGGGCATCGGCGGCGGCGGTAGCGGCGCCACTTCCGGAGGCCGAAGATCGAGCCGATGCTGATCGGGATTCCCGCCAGCAAGCCGAGCACGACGGCGATGACGCCACGTGACCGGGGTTCGTACGACTGGCTCCGCGCCGATGGGAGTTCCACCGGCTCTTCGCGCGCCGCGCGCAGGAGCGCATCGACGCCAGCAAGCAGACCCTCGTCGAACTGACCCGACCTGAACTTGGGCATGACGTAGTGATCGAGAATCGCCCCCACCTTGCCGTCGGGCAGCACGCCCTCGAGCCCATAGCCGACTTCGACGCGAACGCGACGATCGCCGGTGGACCAGAGCAGCAACAGCCCGTTGTCTCTACTCTTTTTGCCGATGTTCCAGAGGTCGAACAGCTTGACCGCCGTTTCCTCGATCGACAGACCATCCAGTGATCTGATCACGACGACCGCCATCTCAGCGCCGTTCGTCCGTTCGAACTCGCCGATGGTGGAATTGAGCCGCTCACGTGTGTCGGCGCGCAGCATCCCGGACATGTCGGTCACCCAGGTGCCGTCGCGGGTGCGCGGATTGGGGATGCTGGTGAGCGGCTCGGCGCCGACGGCGGCGATCGACAGGAGGATGAGCGCACCGAGCGCGATCAGGCTACGGCAACGGAGCACTCGCACGCGCATGCCATCGGACATATGAATCACTTCGACGAGCAGGTGGGTGTTTCCGTTCGCGTCGCGCGCAGATGCGTCCCACGGGCGGTGGGATGTGGCGTCTTGGTGAACCTCGCGGCGGGCGGACCGTCGGGACGAATCCCGCTCTAGTCGAGCGTCGGTCTCTCGAACTTGTCGATGACCACGACGTCCACCGGACCGCGGCCGCCTTCGAGCTTCAACCCAAGCTGCTCCTGCAGCGCGGCGGCGAGGCTGGGCGAGTTGGCGTCGCCGGCACCGGTTGGTGGTGGCGCGCCCGGCGACAGCAATCTGAGTATGCCGGGAGAGCCTGCGGACTCGGGCGCAAACTTGAGCGCGAAGTCATACAAGCCCGCCAATCCGGTCTTGTCGAGTACGGGGCGACTGACGAGGTCCGCCAGGAACGGGACGAGATCGGCAATCGCGCGCCCGCTGCCAGCAGCGGCGCCCGGACCGATGCGCTGAAACCCGCACGGCGGCGGCCCGTTCGGATCGCCCAGCGGCGGGAACGGCGGCGGAGCGCCGCCTCCGGCGGCCGCCTTCGTCAACGCCGTGTTCCGTTCCGCGATGACGGCCTGACATTCGGCGGCTGTCGCCTTGAGAGCCGGGCCCAGCCGTCCGTCGGCACGTGCGATGACCAGATTGAAGATCGGCAACTCTCGGATCTCGGGATGGGTCACGAGCTGGAACCGATCCTTCAGCAGGTTGAGCAGCATCGTCGTGTTTGCCGTCGGTGGAATGCTCTCTGGCGCCGTCGCCCTGATCGAGTAGCGCTCCGAATCGATCCAGCCGGCAAGGCCTGCGATCTGATAGTCCGACCTCTGCAGCGCCTGGCGAAGCAGGAACCCGAGCGGCATGTTCGTGGTTTCGAAGCGCCCCGGCGTCGATCGGGTGGCGACCGGGCCCCCGGCTTCACCGGCTTTGATCGACACCACCTCGAACCGGGTGTTCGGATCGACGGCTGCCCCTGGCGGCGCCGGCAGGAACTGCTGCGCCGCCGCCAGGACTGGCACGAGGACGATCGCGAAAACGGCCGCACCCTGTATCTGCATGCGCCTACCCCGGCAGAGTAGACGCTCCCGGAGTCGTTCGAGTTGGCTGGTTTGTCCTGATCCTTAACTGCGTCTATTGTGGAACGAATCCTTCGTCGCGTCTCTCGGTCGGTCTTCGTCCCGGTACAATGGCGCATGATTACCCGCGGGATCCGTGAGCTCGTCGCGCGCGACTGGAACGCGGTCCGCGAGAGCAAAGAGGTGTACTGGGGCGAGCGCATCGGCCGTCTGGGCGCCAGCGAGGGTCTGCGTGTCGCCGAGGAACT
>Ga0111538_10004012_pt1 | contig 20498 bp, 18 predicted proteins | sample SoiMethybrSBSTD1_FD_79669 | JGI IMG/M metagenome (GOLD analysis project Ga0111538, IMG submission 79669) | Bulk soil microbial communities from a Populus tree surrounding site in Tennessee, USA - Soil MetaG P. TD hybrid SBSTD1 (version 2)... | ecosystem: Environmental > Terrestrial > Soil >... | reverse complement strand
GCAGTAGGACAATTCTATGAACACTTTGATCAAGTAAGTGACAAAGAGGTGAAAGAAATTATGAAGAAATATAGTTTTGATTCACAGGTAAAGTAACAATTAATTAACTTGAGTAGTTATTTAACTCTTATTTTATTTTCCACTTGGTTTTAACTTATTATTATTGTTAATATTTATAGATATTTAGTAAATATTACTCAAAAAAATCTACGAGTATAAATAATTATTATTGTTATTATTGGATTATTGAAATTGTTATAGTAATAGGTGTACTAAAACGATAAGGTTATATTTTATAATTTTTATTTACAGTTGATGTCGTTCTATATTATTCTCTGGAATTATACGGAGCAGGGAATAAAAAAATGTAAAAGAATCTCCAAAACGAGTTAATATTTTTAAATCTAAATTAGAAAATGCTGGTGGTAAACTAATAGATACATATTATACATTTGGTAAATATGATGGAGTATCAATAGTAGAAGCGCCTAATGATGAAGCATTAATGTCTTGTCTATTATCTATTGGAAGTCAAGGTAATGCGCGTACTATAACTCTAAAAGCATTTACCTATGAAGATGCTACTAAAATAATGGAGAATATACAACAATAATCTAAATATCCTATACTATATTTTATCAATAAAAGATTTGATTTTTTAAAATACTAAAGAAATTTAAAAAGTTTTTGTATATTCTTTACATTGAATAAAAAAATTCCATTAATTGTAGGAATTCTTATTTTTGATGATGTCGAGATCTTAGATGTTGCTGGACCTTTTGAGGTATTTGCTGTAACTCGTTTAAATGAAGAGCAACGACTACAGCAATCATCACCATTTAAAGTATATTTGATATCTGAAATAAATAAACAAATTACAGCAATTGGTGGTCTACGATTAACTCCTGATATGACAATTACTGAATGTCCAGAGTTGGATTTATTGATAATACCTGGAGGATGGGGTACTCGTAAAGAGTCAAAAAATAAAGTTCTTGTAAACTGGATTGGTAATCAATTTACTAATGATAGATTGATCGCCTCAGTTTGTACAGGATCTAGTCTTCTTGGAAAAGCTGGCTTATTAGATGGACGAGACGCAACTACTCACTGGCGAGCTTTTGATTTTCTACAAAAATCTGCACCAAAAGCACGGATTCTTAAAAATGTCAGATTTACTTTGATTGAACCTATATTTACGTCTGCAGGTGTTTCGGCAGGAATAGATTTAGCTCTTCGTATTGTAAGTCACTTTTTCGGCACTGAAATAGGACAGACTACTGCTCGACATATGGAATATCCTTATCCTAATAGCGACCAACGATAATATGTTAAAGATTTTGTTAATATCCAAATCAGTTAAAATGAATTAAAGTTAAATGTATAAATAAAGTAGAAAGTAGTAAAATTTACTTGGTGCACTTTTAGTTCTATTATAAGTTATAATATTCAAACTGCAACCTTAACTTTAAAGAACATGAAGCAATATCATAAAAGATTTTATTTTCATGGGAAAACATATCCAGAATTACTTGATAAAGTAAATGAGTTTACAAAACAATACAGTATTGGAAACATCTTTGATGTATCTATAAAAGAAATATTAGACAAACAAATAGAAATTCAGAAAAATTATGATAACGAAGTTGTTAATAATAATAATAATTCAGATAATCGATTAAAGACTACTATATTTAAATATTCTTATAATGCGATAGTACTCATTTTAATAGAAGAGTAAATAAAAAATTTTATTTCTATGAATTATTATACTTTAATAGTTATAGACTTATAATTAATTTATTAACACAATGGGGATCTGAGATCTGCGGATTCTTATGAAATTGTTCTATAACCTAACATAATAACCAAGTTTTTGATGATTAGAATATCAAAGAGATATTAGATAATTCTAAAGAAATAAAAATTCATGTGAAAACCAAATTATACATAATAAGAATGTAATTAATTTGTACTTTACATTAGTCAAAATAATCAAATCCTACTTATTTCCCCCCCCTCTTTTTTCATTTCTTGTTTCTCTAATCTTGATATCTAATTCATGTGGCTTAGCCGACCATTCGTTTATCCGCTCTCTTATGATATTAAGACTTGTTTCAGCACGTCTTCTTACAAAACCATCTATATCATATTGAGCAACATCAATCAATGCATTTATAATTTGTAATATTTTAGGATCAATTGTAGTGCTGAATTTAGCATTATCATCCGCCAATGCCGTGCATGCATTTATCTTAATCTTTCGCCGTCTATCATTCAACAACTTTAAAAGTTGATCAAATACCTTTTGATTGAAATCATTTGAGTTTTTGTTGTTATCTTTCAAATACAAAAACTTACCCAATGCAGAAGTAGCTGTAGATCTTATAAAATATTTATTATTGTCTTCAGTATGATTAACTAAAAACTCTGCTATACCTGTAACAATATTTTTATTAATATCATTTGATAATTCTTTTAAACCATTAATTGCTCCTGTAGCTACAATATTTTGAAAGGTATTATCATGATTAATTAGCTTCATAAGCGAAGGAATTATCCTTTGAGTTTTTATTTTTGAAGATGAATTTCTGCTACTTTTTCCTATTGCGGTAGCTGCTGCTGATTTTACAAAATCACTTTTTTCATATTTTTCATTATTTATAAAAGGCTCAAGCAAATTAATTGATTCTTCTCTTTCGAATTTACCAATATTTTTTATTATTGATTGCTTAATTTCAGAATGTAATTTATTAAATAGTTTATTATCCAATAGAAATGTTTTCAAAATTTGGTATGCCGTATCTGATTTTACAAAATCATTTTTATCGAAAAACGAACCTATAGTATTAGCAGCTTCTACGGATACTCCATAAAAATTATCATTCATAATTACTTCTTTTAAATCAGCGACTATATCTTTTGAATAGAAATTCTTAAGCAAACGTAGTGCCTCTATTCTCTCAATTATTGTTTTTCCATTGTGTAGTTGATTTTTAATTAAGTCTTTTATTTGAATTTCTTTTTTCTCATCTATCACCTTGATAGATTTTACTTTTTTAAGAATTTTAAATTGTGGATCTATTGATATCCATTCTATTTTGTTGTTTTTTTGCATATGAAAGATATGTTCTGTTATTTTCTTATTGATTAAAATTGTATTTTTCTTCTCCTCTGACTCACCTTTATCATTAGAGAATATCAATTTTATTTCCAGTGGAAATTCAAATATAGAAGAAGTAGCAGTATTATCATTTAATTCTTGGGATTGCATGATTTTCACTTTTAAGCTGGTAATCTTATTTTCATTGATATCCTCGGTATTGCTATTTTCGAGGTAAATCTCTACATCAAGTTCAGGATGTCCTTTTCTATAAACCCATTGATCAAAAAAAGTATCCATATTTTTGCCTGATATTTCTTCAATTATTTTATGAAAATTTTCTGTGTCTACATTTTTACCTCTATATTTTTGAATATAGGTCTTTAAACATTTTTTAAATAATTCTTCTCCTATATAATTGCGTATCATGTGTAAAACATATCCTCCTTTCTCATAGGAGTGAGCATCAAATAATTCATCTGGATGCTTATAGACTTTAGTTACTACTGATCTTTTATAAAATTTATCTACCTCTTCAAAATACTTGTCTGCATTCTTTAGTAAGTTTAAGTAAAATTCATTGGTTCCTCTACTCTTTTCCCAATAAAGTAATTCACAATATGTAGCAAATCCTTCATTAAGCCATATGTGTGACCATTCATTACATGTTACCAAATTTCCATACCATTGATGAGCAATTTCATGAGAAATGAGAAAAAGATCATGATTATAGTCAATTGCAGTTTTTTTATCATGTAAAATATTTCTTGTAAGAGTAGTACAACTATTATTTTCCATCCCACCAAATTCAAATTCATCTACTGCAACTTGGGCATATTTTGCATGGGGGTATTTAATATCAAAATAATTTTCAAAGAATTTTAATATTTGTGGTGTTTCTGAAAAACTTAATATTGCGTCTTCTTTTGGTATTTCCTTTGGCCAATAATAATATAAAGGAATAGTATTATATTTGTCCTTTATTTCCGCAAATTCTCCTATGACCACTGATACAAGATAAGATGGAATAGGATTTTTTTCTTCCCATTTCCATGTTATTGTATTGTTTTTATTATTAATTTCTTTTGAAATTAATTTACCATTCGAGATTACTATATAGTCTTGTGGAGATTTAATTTGTAAAGTTACTGGAATTTTTATGTTAGGATAATCTAGACAAGGGAACCAATAACGAGATTCTGATGCTTGACCTTGAGTCCAAGCTTGTTTTGCTTGAGATTTCTTTTCAAATGTAGATGCAATAAAATGAAATCCATTCTTTGGTTTATTAATAGTAAAAGATCCATTCAGATAATAATAACCAGCAGAATATATGATTGATAAATCAATTGTATTTCCTTTTTTTAAGGTCTCACCGAATATTATAATTAATTTGTCTTCTTTTTGGATGATTTGATAATCTAATATGCTTATTGCAGATGAGGAAATTTTGTGAATCTTTAATTCGGCAACATTCAGGATAATTTGATTTAAATCTTTAATTGCAGTAACTTCAATGATCTGTTCACAGTTTGAAAGAATACTATTATTGAGATCTGGTTCTATTTTAAGTAACATATTATCTATGCTAAATGAGAAGAGTGGCGGGTAGTGTATAGTGCTACCAGGGTATTGAAATATTTTCTTACTTAAAAAGTTATTATTAGAATTTCCTTTATGCATAAATTATTATATCAATCACATTTGAATATCCCATGAATTAAAGTTTTCATTTATCACTATTAGTTTGAAATTATACTCTATTTGCTGTCTTTAATGCATTATGTATATGGCATCTTAAAGCTGTTTAAATGGGAATAGTTGTAATAGCAGTAAAAATAAAAATATATTGGAATATTCTATCAAAAGTAATCACTTTTCATTACATGTGAAGGCCACTCTATAATTTATTTATAGAAGATGTTTCATAATTTTGGTCTATATCACTTTTCGTTAGTTTGAGGGTGATTGATCCATTAATTATACTTACAATGTCTAGCCTTGGAATTTGATATTTAACCTCCTTTTTTTCCATTTCGTTCTTTACAATGAAGGATTTTGCAAATGCAGCTTCCACTTTACCAATTCTAATCCCATCAGATGAATAAACAGTACTGTAATTTACTTTATCGTCGCTATGAATCTTACCTTCATAAGGGTATTCTGACATTTATTATTAATGGAATTCATTGAAAATAAAGATTTAATATAATTTAGTCATTTTGAAGGTTACTAAAAATTTAAAGATTATCTTTATTAGGGCTCCGGATATAACGTGCAGTAGTCTGAAACCAATATAATATATTGGTAACTTATTTGACCTATTTCTAATAAATTTTCTGTTAGCCTCTAAAAAAAGAAAGGGAATCAATATTATTTGAAATTGTTCTGTACGAGAATTGACATATCTTATATTTTGAGTTTATTGTTAGAATTTTATTTTAATTCGTAGTGAAATCAGAACAGACCCAAAAGGAGGTCATATCGTCATTGAGCAATATTTTGTAGGTAAGCAGAGTGTTTTTATGAAACTTAAATCTTGCTGATAAGTATAAGAGTATCAAATTATTAAATATAGAAAATGTATAGATAAATCATAGTATATAGAGAATATAATGATAAGTGAATTATAGGAAAATACTTCTAATATTTGGAATAGCCTTAATGAGTATAAGATGAAACTTGAAAATACAAAAAAGTCATTTATTAGAAATGTAAAATATAATAAAAAAGAAAATCATTTGAATATTCCAATTCCTAAACTATTAGCTAAAAGACTCCAACTAACCAATAACGATTATCCTAAAATTTATTTAGACGAGATAAACAATTTAATCTTTGAAAAATTAAAGATATAATTATAAATTTGAGTAGTAATTCTAAACTTTAGAAAAAAATGAGCACTATTGTAAAAATAATTCTCATCAACTTAAACCAAAGAAAGCATAATCCATTAGGAGTGGATTCATCCAGGTCGATTTCAATAGTTTTAATGTATCTTTAGAAATTCCATTCAATCTTATTAAAGATAGAGATGTGGAGAATAATAACAATATAAGGTTGTATCCTAATGATTGTTAATCCTCCCACCTCTTAGAATTGGCTGGTTGGTAAGATACTGCGTATAGGAAATTTCCTAATTTGGCTAGTGCCAAAGTATAGTAAATATCAATTTTATTTTACTTAAGGTTTATGTATACATTGCAATTATTGGTATGCTACTCTTTACTCTTGTTAAAAGGTAAATTTAGAAATAACTCATTTAATAAGATTTAATATAATTAAATTATTTTAGTTAACATATTTCAACAACAAAATAATTCCATTTGGTTTTAAGAAAATTAGAGAAATTTTTAAAAAGTTTAGAAAATTAATGTAAAATTATATATATATATCATTCAAAATAATCTGTTAAATATAAAATTTAAGTTAATAATAATAATTAACCACTATTTCTTTGGAACTTCAATTCCTATTCTTTAGTCGATTCTTCTGAAACTAGTTCTTTTATAATCTTTCCAGCATTATTAGATTGATTTTGTACTTGTTTTAATTTTTTTCCTACAATTGAATCCTCAATTGTAACAGTAGTAGTATCATCTAATTTGTCATTTGAAGTATTATTTATCTGTCCAAAAGATGTTTGTAATGGAAGTATTAAAAACAATGATATTAAAACTGACTTATTGTATATCAACTTATTATTAATTATATTCCTTTTTTTATATTAAAATGTTTAAAAACAAGAAACTATAAAAAACTGAATAATACTCTCAATATTTTTTCATTTTTCGTTTATTGTCTATTGTTAGCATTGAAAAAATGAGAATAATTGGTAAAATATATTCATAATTCTGTATTTTTCTAGAACATTCGCCGCTTCTTAGGTCAACAGTAAAGATGAAGTTTTTAAGTAAGTTATCTTTTTCTAAAAATTAGATGTTTAAATTCAAGTGTATGAGATGGTATAAAAATATTTTTTAAACTTCAATTCTATTTAGGATATATATGGAAATTATATTACAACCAATCGAAAAAGATATTGGTAATGATATTTTGAATTTATTATATGATTCTCTATCAACGGCGTTTAATAAGGTTAATGTTAAGATTGCTCCAACATTAAAAGTTGAAATTCAAAAGTTCATGAATAGACAAAGAAACCAAATCAAATCCCCACTCTTCTTGCATTGGATTTTAGAAAAAATGAAACCAACAAAAGAAATGAAGGTTCTAGTTATTTGCGATATGGATGCATATTCTGGAGAATTAAAGTTTGTATTTGGTGAAGCTCGTTTAACTGGACGTGTTGCGGCAATATATCTTGCTAGATTAAAACCAGAGTTTTACGATCTTGAACCTAATGAATTTGTTTTTGGTGATAGACTTACAAAAGAAGCTGTCCACGAATTAGGACATTCTTTTGGTTTATTTCATTGCAACAATAAAAAATGTGTCATGCATTTTAGTAATTCGTTGTATGATACTGATTTCAAAAATAGAATCTTTTGTAAAAGTTGTAAAAATAAGTTATAATCAATCGGGGCTATCTAGTTATTGGCAACTTATTTTATGTTTCCAATAGAATATTAAAAAAAACTAAGACAATAAATTATATTATTCGAACTTTTTATTAAATATAGAGAGCAACTTTATTATTTATATTACACATTCTATTCAGATCAGTACCTTCGTTTCGTTCCCAGAATGAATGATTATATAATTTAATCCCTTAGTCTTGGAAACATATCTAGTTCGTATTTTTAAATAAACTTTTTTCTAAAACTATCAAATCATACTAACATAGAAAAAAGGCAGGTAAAGACACTAGATTTGTGCTGTACCCCCATCGACGAATAGTTCGATACCGGTGATATAACTGCTCTCATCCGAAGCAAGAAAAGTTACAACCTTTGCAACTTCATCAGGAGTACCCATCCTCCTTAGTGGTACCGTGCTGACGAGATCTTTTTTGAGTTGTCTGCTATGTTCTTCATTCTCCATCAAATCATTCAATGCCTTTGTATCGATCGGACCTGGACTAACGGCATTGACGCGGATCTTACGATGTCTTAGATCGACAGTCCATGTTCTAGCGAAAGAACGTATGGCTGCCTTGCTTGCACTGTAAACACTAAACCCCTCAACTCCTTTGGATGCAGCGATCGATGAATTTAAAATAATCGAACCGCCTTCATCTTTAAACAATGGAACTGCTTTTTGCACAGTGAATAGAAGTCCTTTGACGTTGACACTGAATGTTCTATCAAAGTGCTCTTCAGAAATATGTCCTAATCTGGCAAATTCTCCAAGGCCGGCATTGGCAAACAGAATGTCGATGTGCCCCTTTTGTTGCTTTACTATAGAATACAACCGATCAAGATCTACAAGGTTTGAGACATCACCTTGAATACCGGTGACATTTTTACCTATCTCTGATACTGCTGTATCAAGTGCCTGTTGTCGTCGGCCAGTGACGAAAACATATGCACCCTCAGCAATGAAATGTTTTGCAGTGGCTAGGCCTATGCCACTATTTCCGCCTGTAATTACTGCAATTTTTCCTTCTAGTTTATTCATGACCTTACTAGTATCTGGTAAGGTTTAAGCTTATGAGTTTAATGAGTTAATGGGATAGTTTGTTACTTTTTAATAAGTTCCAAATTTAATTGAGAATGACCATGTAAGGTAATAATAAATTGATTAATGCTAAACTAATCTAATAAATGCCTATAATTCTTTTAAAAAATGATAATTATATTTGTCAATTCTAATATTCATAGACAAATTTACATATTACAATAACGTATTATAATATATGGATATGTCTAATTGTTGTGCTAATTGTGGCAGAAAGAGTCAGGATTATCTTATTTTTTGTCGTGTATGTAATGACTATTATTGTTCAGAGAAATGTCACTTTGAGATCCATAAACTACAATATCAGAAATTTTGAATGAGATTAGTAGACGGTTAAAAAATATGAATAAACAAATAAGAATAATGTCCTAACTTTAAAAATAATGTCAATTAATTGATAATGGCTATGGTAGACATGGGAATTTGTAGTGATTATGAGTAGTAGTAAATATTTTACTTCTTTTAAATTTATTATATAATTATTTTGATATATATTAATATTCCATAGAATAGATTTACTTATATTTTTATTTACAGATTATTTGTTATGAATTTTAGTCTGCAAAAGATCTTATCATATAAATTAAAGATTTAATATATATATATTACTTTTATGCTATAACCATGATATTAAAATAGTATAGTAAAATAGTTTAGTAAAGATTATTTTATTTTACTTAGTCATCTTAATCTTCATTTTAATATTTATTAAATATAGTACTAAATTGGTTAGGCACTATCTATTTAATTTTCATTATACACTTATAAGATAAATAAATTAAATACTACTATGAGTTATGGATATGAGATAGATAATGGAGAAAACCAAGGTCTTTCAAATAAACACCTAGCATTGATATTTGGAATTAGTATAGTAGGAATTTTTATAGTATTTGCTTTGTTTATTTTTCCGATACAAAATCTATTTCGTGAATCCATTACCGAACAGGTTACAGTAATCAGTAAAAGTGATGGGGAATGTGTTGTTAACAGCCAAGATCATCCTAGAGGAATTTCTAACTGTGACTATGATCTAGGTGATAAATTGCAGATTACATATAAGTATGGAACTGCTCCAATAGAAACACACAAGAAAATAAATTAAAATTAGATATTTTAATTTTTACAATAATTTCAAATCTATAATGTGATTTTAATATACCGCGTTCATATGTTAAACTAATGATGGTTTATATTATGAAAATCAGATAATTAATTTACAAAAATATTATTAAAATAATACAAAAAATGTTCCTTCATGTTTATCGATAATAGAAATAGAAATATTTCTAAGATACAAACAAAAAATCAAAGAACTTACAGGAGTTACCACTAATATACTAGATTTTGTTATAGAAACCGTATGATGCATTGAACTCAAAAAAATTCTCGTTTCCTTCTATCTTTACACAGGAAAACCTATAACCTATGAACAAGGGTTAAAAATAAGCGATATTATTAAACAAATATCAAAGTTATATTTAGATATAATAAAAAAATAATTGCAGAATACTCTAAGCATTATATAATTAATAAACCTATTTAAAAAATGACTAAAGATGAAATCAAAATCTTCTTTTACTATATTATAGCTATATCCTATCTAGTTTGGTCGATTTGATTTGGAATTAAATAGAATTAAATAAAATTGTTAATATTATATTCTATAGTAAAATTGTCATCATCAAATTTTGACGATATTGTTAATAAAGAAAAAATAAAAAATTTAAAAATTCATATCGATGAAGTTAACAAAATTGCTAATAAAAAGAATATTACTCATAAAAAAATACAACTTTGGACAAATGATAAAGCAAACGAGTATGCTATATGTTTATTATTTGATTCTGATCTAAAAAAAGATAATTTCCAATTTATAGCATCAACGAATCATAATGAGAAATACGTACGTCCAATTGCAGAAACTGATAATATCAAAGACCTACAACATGGATGGGATTACACCTTAAGAGAAGTAATAGAAAATTATAAAAAAAATAGATATCAAAAAATTAGTGGAAATGATCTTCAATCCATCAAACTAATTCCCTTTTATAAATGCACATATTGTAATAAAGAACTTTCTAGTGAAGAAGAAAAAAAAGAACATGAATTGTTGTGGCATATATAGACAATAATGTTAATTAAAAATAACTTCATTAATAGAATAATACTCTTTATACAATATCTATTAAATAAATTCTGTTTTATTTTTTGTCAATGATTCTAACTATCAATATCAATTTTATTACCTCACTTTATTAGATAAAACATTATTCAATAAAAAATTTCCAATACCTGGAATTATAATTTTTGAGGAGTGGTAACCAGTTTTCCAAACAATTGTGATTCCATCATTTTTATATGCCCTTCTACCATATCTTCAAAGGGATAAACTGTATCTATTATTGCTTTTATTTTTCCTTTACTTGTCCATCTTATCACCTCTTCTAATCCTGCACGTGTTCCTTGAGTAGCTCCCATAAGATTTAGTCCCCTAAAGAAGAGATATCTCAAATCTATTTTTGAATCATATCCTGTTGTTGCTCCAGTAGATACTAAAGTGCCTCCCATATTTAAGAGACTAACTTCTTGTGGAAAAACAGATTTACCTATATGTTCAAAAATAATATCTACACCTTCTCGATTCTTTGTTATACTCCTAACTTTCTTGTACCAATCTGATTCACGGTGGTTAACAACCCGATCTGCACCTAATTGAAGACATTTATCCATTTTTTCTTGGTTACCGGCTGTTGCAATAACATCACAATTAAACAGCTTTGCAATTTGAATACCTGCTATTCCCATACCACTTCCACCTCCCATAATCAAGACAATTTGACCTGGCTGAATATTAGCTCTAGTAACTAACATGTGCCAGGCTGTCATTCCAACCATCGATATTGCTGCTGCATCTTCAAATGAAACATTATTTGGAATTTTTATAACATTGACTTCTGGTAAATATGTATATTGAGCAAATCCTCCCCATAATGGACCTGTTTGAAAACCCCATACCTGTCTTTGACGACAATCATATTCTCTGCCAGAAGTGCAATCTTTACATATTCTACAGGTTAGATTAGGATACCCTACTATTCTATCTCCTTTTTTTATACTTAATACGTTTTCTCCAACGTCTATTACTGTTCCTGAAACATCACTTCCAGAAATATGAGGAAGTGGAATCTTGATTGGTTCTCCCCATATTCCCCAAAGATCATTGTAATTATAAGAAGATGCTTCAACTTTTATAAGAACTTGGTTATGCTTGATTTTCGGGATTTCTATCTCTTCTATTTTTACAACTTTTCGTGGATCCTTGTTGTGCTCACGATATACAGCTGCCTTCATTTCACTATCAAAAGTACAATATGAAATTTAAAGAATAGCTTTGCAAAATATTACAAAAAATATCTAATAAAATCTATAATAATCTCAAAATTAAAAGTTATTGTGTTACTTTTAAATCTCATTTTGAAAATTTAATATACTATTTATTAGGATTGGACGAAACATTACATATAAAAAGGTCAATCATAATAAATAAGTCAAAAAAATTTAGTTTGTCATTCTATTATCAGTGAGATTACCTAGACCCATCAAATTATGAAGAGATCGGTTTCATCTTAATTACTATGGAATAATAGAATATTCTGATAGTTTATTCATTTCGAAATTTCAATATCTCCTCAAACCATGCTTCATTGTTAGCAATTCTTTTTAGGACATTATCTCTCCATTTGGCTTCATCCATACTAAATATTTTTTTTACAAATAAATCATAATCCTTATCAGTCCAGTCATTCTCTTGTTTAGCAAAGTTTATTTCAATATTACGCTTTCCAGGAATTTTCAATACCCGCATAAGAGAATCTTTCTCTTTTGAATAATTATCTAATAGTCTTTTTATAACATCATCAAATGTTTCTTTCACTTTTCCAATAGATTGAAGTTTTTTATGTGTTTCATCACTGATCTTTACAGATTTAAAAACTATAGGGTATTTCACATGGAAATTAATTTATCTTCCTTTATTTAATATTTTTTTCTTATTAAAATATCCATAACAAAAGTTCATCACTTAGCTTTAAGAATGTCATTGCATAATATAAAAATAACAAGAAGAAGATGGTTATGTGATAAGGAAAACAATAATTAAAAAAAATCAGAATATGAAAATTCTATTCTTGATTGCTTGAACGATATAAAATTAAAATTAAAAAATAAACTGTTGTATATTCAAATTAATTAAAGTTGCTAGTGAGAAAACAGGAAAAATATAATAATATTTTAGGTCTCAAATAATATAATGTAGAATCTATATTTTTTGAGATATTACTACTATATTGTTTAATTATACTATTTTGCCAAAAAATACATGAATATGAATCCACTTGGGATATCTTGGAATTCTAATTATTACAAAGTTTAGTCACATAAATTTACATTTTTTTGATATCTATATGATATGTAATAGTATTATAAATTTCATTTTTAATTTAGTAATAATACTATAATATCAGATAAAATTTAAAATTTCAGCTTATGGCAAATGTTTGAGACAACACTATCTAAAAAATTCAATATACAAATTGGTATAATCGATATTGATAAAAATTCCAAAAATAAATTAACAACACTATCTAATTATCAATTGTCTAATATTGTCAAGTTCTAATAATACTATATAATTTCATTTAAATGTTATACTATCGAGGTATATTTGATTCTGTATTAAACAAGTTTTCTACTTGTTCTTTAGTATAAGCAAAGTTCCATATTTTGATATCATCTAATTGTCCAGTATAATTTCCATTTATTATTCCCTTTTCAACTAAAGAATTTGCTCCCACTCTTATTGGTTGTTTTCCAGTATTATCAGGTGTTGTTCCTATCTTTGGTGTGTTAGTTGCAACCTCTACACCATCTATATAAAGTTTTAACAGGTTTGGCCCATCATCAAAAGTTAAAATTGCATTGTGCCATTCTCCATCAGCATACGGGGCCTGGGAAGTAACAAAATAATCATCTCCATTAGGAGTCTCAAATCCACCTAAAACTTTTTCTCTATTGTTAAGCCATATTCCATAATTAAGATTAAATCCTGGTCTATCACTTCCAAATCCTCCTTTATTGAGTAAATAAGCATTATTTCCTGAGGTGACATTCATTGGTGTATTAAACCATACAGATACTGTAAAACTATTTGGATTAACATTGCGACTATTTACGACATCAGTATAATTAATACCTGTAAACTCTATTACCTTTGCATTCTTAACAAGGGGTGGATTATTCTCTTCTTGAGCAAATATCTCTATATGATGTAAAATACTATTTGTGTAGTTTTCTTGTTCTTTTTCTATTGTTAAACTGACAGATAAAATTAAAACAACAACAACCAAACTAGAACGTATGACATTAGTTGCTGACTTGTCCATATATGTTAAATAACTTTTTAATTATATTTAGAATACTAAGAATCAATAGGTAACATATTATATGTATTTAAATACAGAATATAATTAAATTGTTCTATTGCTAATTTTCTTTAATAATATTTTATCCTAATAAATGTTATAGTTTTAAAAAATTTCTAATATACGGTAAATTTCTTCTATTTTCTTCCTGTCAGTTTCAAACATCTATGGCTAATAAGCTATTGAAAAGTATAGTAATAATATAGAAAATTTATAGTACACATGATTACCTCTGTACGCTTGAGAATATTTTTAATAAATAAAATAGTGAGGTGCTATGTAGTATGTAGTATAAATTTTATCTTATGTATGTCTTTGGTCTAGATATGACATACCTCATTATTAGGGAGAAAGGGAAAGTATCAACGAGTTTGACAATTTTGATGTTAGTGATATAACTAAATTTGGTAGTATGATAAAACAGATCTTTGATGGAAAAACTAAGTTGTATAAAATATATTTTCATCTAAAGTTAAATACCTATTTGGAATAAAATATTAATTATATGGGTTCGGTAATAGATCTTAATAACTGGAGACTACATTCCATGCAGGGACCAGTTTGTGCAATTGCTGGCTGTCCGAATAAACCTATAAATCAATGTCCGAAATGTTTAGCCTATTATTGCTTTGAACATGTAAAATCGCATTTTCATATGGAAAGACCTGAAGATAGACAGGATCGAAATGATGATATAAATAGAATGAGGTAGTCCTTTTTCTCTATCTATAATAATTTTTTAAATTGATATAAAGGTACAATATTAACTTTATAAATTATTGATAGTATGAGATTCTAGGTCTCAGAGTATGATTTATAACTGACCGCTCTTCTCCTATTTATTTATTTTTACTTGATAAAAGTATAATATAACGTTACAGTAATTACCACCATAAATGGAACTCTAACCTAGAAGCATTATATTATCAATAAATGGTTTGTTCTGAGCTACCGCTCTATAGTGTTTCTTATAGAATGAGTTAGCACCATAACTCAGAATTAGACACTAGTTTATATATTACAAAATAGAATATTATTTTATGAATTTGATAAAAAACATAACTTATGGATTGGTAGGTGGAACTTATGGAATAAGCGGTTTAGGCATGATCGATGGTGGTCAAATATTTGCTATTGCTAGTGTGGCATTAGGTGGAGCTGCAATGGTTTCTGCTTTAATAGTAAGAAATCAAATAAAAAGAAAGCAATTAAACAAAGAATTAGCTATAAAAATAAGATAGTAAATAAAATAGAAATAATAATAATAATAATAATAATAACCAAAACTACATAATTTTTTTATTCTAGATTAAATAACAATAGATAACATTTCACAATTAAAAATAGAAATTAATAAAGTTACTTCAAGTTCCAAATACATTAAATTAAACTATTTAAACGATAGTCAAAATGTTAAATTTTACTTTTCTCCTATCTTAAATATTCTTTAATGTCTTTATATAAGTAATCATATCATTAAGTTTTCCGAAATTAAGAAAAACTTTACCATATTTTTCTAATGTTAGAATTTGAGACTTTGTTGCTAATTTAATAGCATTGCCACCTATAATAATAGGTCGATTAAAAGATTGACGAATTTCTTGTATGAATCTAATGACTGAGTTAATATTATCTTCTAAAGTAACAGAAATGATAATTATACTGGGATCAATATTGTACAAATACGATTCAATAGACTTTATTGGAAGAGCTGAAGTAATATTATAAACTTTATGTCCTTTTTCCAGTAATAAAGATTCAATTATTTTACAACCTATACTATGAAGTTCTCCTTCTGGAGTACATACTAGTATTGGTCTATCAGTTGATGAACTTGCTGGAATTTTTTTATTAATGTTTTTTTGATTAATTAGATCAATTAAAGTAATGGTTGCATTACTACATACATGTTCGGTTGCAACATCTATTTCTCCTTTTGCCCATTGGTCACCTATCTTATATAATATAGGTATCAATACTTTCTCATAAAAATCTAATAATGAATAAACAGATTTTGTATAATCATTGTATATATTGACTAATTCATTTAGTTCATAACTTTTTAGCTTCTCGAACAATCTACCTTGTAACGATTCGTTTAATTCTTTAGAATTTTCAAAATTGATATTGTGAGAACTTAAAAATTTTACAATTGCAGATTCATTTCGATATACCTCAGGAATTTTATTAATAGTTACCTGCGATAGAGGACCTAAATATTGTTTTGTAATTTGTTGAGATGTTCTTTTTTCCTTATTCCATATACTTTCAACTATATATGCATAATCATTATTTTTTACTTTTTTTATTCTAATATATACCATCTATTATTATAATTTATTCACTATATGCTTATAACATATTCCTAGTTATATTACCTAGTGCCAACTATAATATTAATTACTATTATGTGTTATATTTAATATATATTGAATTAAACATAATAATCTCTTTAATTTATTTTGTTTTCAATAAATAAAATTCCATTAAATAATTTATATTCAGTTTTTCTTATTCAATTAAATATTTAACTTATTATATTACGTAACTAAACTTTGGTCTAATGAATATTCACTACTTCTAAATCAAGCCATTGTATGATGATTAGTTGTTTCCATCAACTTCTTTTGTTGTTCTTTTATATATTGTTTATCTACTAGGGATATTTAACTACTAATCATACTTCTAAACTTATGACTTTTTTATTTACTTTTTACTTTCTCTTTATACAAATGTTTTATTCTTATATCTATGCCTTCTACAAGGATACACTAGCTATATAATATCAAATTCAACTTCTTTTGCAGATATATAACTGATAAGCAAACCTTCGTCATATTGTGCATGATCCTGAATTAAAAGAACTTCTAGTAATAGTTCCGGAATTTATATAATTTATTTATTGTTAACCTTGTTTACTAATTTTTAAATATTCTAAAATCCATAAACTAATACTCTTAACATACTTGAGAAGCATCAGAATAGCCATAGTCAATAACCAATACCTGATTTGAATTGGTTAATCCCTGGCTATGGATATTTTTATTATTTAAAAGAAATTATTTCACTCAAATACTGTAACTTTGATAATAGAATGCAATCTATATAGGCAAATTTTACACTTAAAAATAACTTCTAGCATTCTTCCTAGTAAAGGGCTATGGCATGATAAAATAAATAATTTCTCTCCAATTCGGAATCACTTTAAAGAAGCTTGTAGAAAGTTTAGACTATTACAATAATAATTAACTATTCTTCGAAAGAATGATATTTTAAAATTTAAAATTTAGTTCTGAAAAAATAAAAAAATATTGAGTTATTATAATTGTCTAATATTCCTTGTCTTTCATCATCGTCGTCATCATTTTCTTTTGATCATAGTCATTTCCGTGACCGCTGTATTTGTCATACTTTTCTCCGCCATATTCCATTTTTTCATGATCATAATCACACCATGTTATTTCTTTCTTCATCAAAACTTCTCCTGTGCCCGGATCTACTATGACTTTATATTTTTTCATGTTTTCATCTACTACCGTTATCTTGTAAACTAGATATCCATGTGCAGGAGTCAACTCTGCTTCCTTGACGAAAGAGTTTGCTCCAACATTTGTTTGTGCTGCTTTTATTGCTTCTGTTATATTGGTAGTTATTTTGGATTTGAATGCTTCTGCTATAGTGGTTTCTACATCAATTGTTCCATTCAAATTTGTCATTTTCATTCCTTCTGATTGATTTGACATCGTCATACCTTCGTCATCCATTTCCATATCCTCCACCATGGAAGGATCTTCTGGATCCGTTTGAGCAAATACAGTACCGATACTGTTGCTATTGTTAATGTTATTGTTATTGTTGATACCTATTAGACCTATTGTCAGAAGAGCAGTTAAGAAGGTTAAAGTTGTTGTTATCATTGTCTTCATTAAAAACGGTAGGTTCACTTAATTTATAAAAGTTAAGGATAATTTCTGTTAAGAGAATCATTGCTATTTAATTAAAAAAACTCCACACTAACTTCAAAATATAGAATAAGAATAATGGAATAATTAATAATTTGAATTTGAATTTTTATAAATAATGTCTACTTAAACATATAATATTTACATTAATTTGTGAGACGAAACGTGCATATCATTTATTCCTAAATTTACTCCTCTATTAATATAATAATTAATTAATCAACTTATTACTCTAGCGATATTATAAAGTTATTAGATGTTCATCCAAAATTAAAAATAATTTTATTAAATATTAGGAGAAATTCCTTTTTACTTTTGTTACATAAATCTTCTTTAGTCTTTGTTTAGACGCTAAAATAGAGTTATAGAATATACTTGGATAATTAGGATATTATTGCATAACTTCCATAATCTTCTATTTCTCCTTTAAACTTTAACTCGCAAGAAATCAACCATTCATAAAGAATAATTAGATTTTTTTAAATCACATATATTGATAATAAAAATACGAACATTAAAATGTATTAGTCATAAAATTTGTATATCTTAGCGTTTTTTATTGAGTATTTAGAACTATATACTATAATAATTGTTCAAATTAAATAAAGATAAATCTATTTATTCGAGATTACTCTTGCTCTAATCCTAATAACAACAAAAGGTTCATTGAGGTTCATGTATGTAGTTCATGTCCTCATGTCTGGTTTTTCAGTCCAAAGAACTCCAGACAGAACCCTTCTTGTTTAACAAACTTATATTAGATTATATAATTAAAATAAACAAGCAATTAAAATTCACAATATGTTCAAAATATTTTATTTTTAACTAAATGTCTGTCTTCTGAATCTAAGAAATTAATATATCCTCAATATCAATTCGTTGTTGCGATCTTTGATCCTTTCTTATAGCAATAATTCTTCAATTACTACAATTAATAATTCAATAAGAGAAACAACAATTGAAAGTAATTTCAATAAATCTAGTAAATTTTCAAGCATTTAATACGTAGAACTAAGCAATATTTACTCTCAAGAACAAAAATCAAATTTTATTAATTTTGAGCATCTAAAAATAATATGTAGTAAAAAAATATTTGATCATTTTGAATATCAATTATTAGGGAGCAAAGTATCAATCCAGATTGATAAAATAAGAGATTGATAAGAAAATTTTTATACTATAATTTGAAATAAATATTAGGAAATTAAAAATTGATGAAATGTTCCTTTTGCAAGCACAATTTATTATATATCAATAAATTAGAAAGTAGGACAGGTCAGCAAATGATGCTTTATAAATGCAATGATTGTAAAGTTCAATATAAAGAATATCATTTTTAGCAACTCGAATAACCACAAACTTTTTAGAAAATTTATTAAAAGATAAAGATATAAAATTATACTTGAAAAATATTTTAGATGTAAGCCTATGCTTTATATTAAATAAAACTTAAATACTATACTTATTTTCTCGAATACGCTGTAAGGCGATAAAAAGATACAAACTATACTTTCAATAAACGAATAAATAATTAACAGTCTAATTTTATTTGTAAAAGAAAACTATTTCTTTTTTTCAAAAAATTTGTTAATATTTATGGAGGGAATGAACTTGATGACTATATTCCAATCGATACTTTCCAATGGATTCAATTTTTAACAACTTCTTACAAAATTTTGAGGCGCCGAAAATTTGTGTTTTTTAGTTCTATTTAATTGATCTCTTCACTTAGACCAAATTAGACCAATTTCTTTATATTTTTTAAATATAATAGATAATTATGAAGGATGTATTAGTCCTAAATTTTAGGAGGAAAAATAAAAATGATGAAAAATCCTTTACCGAATAATAGAAATCCTAAATCCCAAAGAGCGATAAATGCGGCTGAAGTAAAAAATCTAGTTTTAAGGATAAATGTAGAAGATGAATTATATCTTATATTTCTTATAGTTATTATTTAGAGAGTAGACAACCAAATGTGGCATCATAGTAATAAGGGCAATAAAAACATTAAATTTACTGATGATTCATTAAAATGTTGTGTAGGTTTTATAGAATTTCAAAATGCCACAAAAAATACTGCTATAGCAGATGATTCTTCAAACATACGAGAATACTATTCTACTGTTATAAACTCACTATCTCAAATAATTAACCGTTATAACGGTAAAATTGTAAAAAGTCTAGGTGATCTTTTATTGTGTTATTTCCTAAACTTTTCAGATCTTAATAATGAAAAAGCATTTGACGAGATAATTCAATGTGGAATAGAGATTTTAGAAAAGCGTGAGGATATGAATCATGAAT
>Ga0111538_10004011_pt1 | contig 20498 bp, 16 predicted proteins | sample SoiMethybrSBSTD1_FD_79669 | JGI IMG/M metagenome (GOLD analysis project Ga0111538, IMG submission 79669) | Bulk soil microbial communities from a Populus tree surrounding site in Tennessee, USA - Soil MetaG P. TD hybrid SBSTD1 (version 2)... | ecosystem: Environmental > Terrestrial > Soil >... | reverse complement strand
GGGGCGGCGCGGCTGGCGCCCGGCCCGCGAGCGACCGCGTCCCTTATCCAAAAACGGCGGTAATCGACGAATCGTTACAACTCCGTGACAATTAAACGGACCAATCCGTCAGGGAAATATGCGATAAGAAATCACATCCATGTCAACAGGTTGTCATCGCTTTTTCCTGGCTCCGGCCGTCGTCTGTCTCCTCGCGCTGGCGGCGGCTTCGCCGGCCGTCGCCGGTCAGCGGCCGGCCGGCTCGGATCTGATTCAGATTCCGGCGCGGCCGATGGCCGACGGCGCGCCGCGGCCGGTGATCGACGGCAACGTCAACGACGAGTCGTGGATCGGCGTCGAGCCTTATACCAATTTCATCCAGACTGATCCGATCGAGGGCGCACCGGCCAGCGAGCGCACCGAGGTCCGCGTGCTGTTCGACAAGGCGACCCTCTACATCAGCGTCGTCGCCTTCGACTCGGAGCCGGGCAAGATCGTCGTCACGCAGAGCCGGCGCGACGCCGACATCACCGAATCGGACGCGATCATCGTCGTCCTCGATACCTTCAACGACAACCAGAACGCGTTCGTCTTCGGCACCAATCCGGTCGGGATCGAGTACGACGGGCAGGTGGCGGGTGAAGGGCAGACAAGCGCGATTTCAGCGAATCAGTCGGGCACCGGTGGCTCGCAGCGCGGGGGCATCGGCTCGTTCAATGCCAACTGGGACGGCGACTGGGCGGTGAAGTCGCAGATCACCGACCGCGGGTGGGAGACCGAGATCGCGATCCCGTTCAAGACGCTGCGCTATCCGACCGGCACCAACCGGACCTGGGGCTTCAACGTCAAGCGCAACATCCGCCGCAAGAACGAGCAGGTGTACCTGTCGCCGGTGCAGCGCGGCTTCGACGTCTACCGCGTCTCGTCGGCCGCCAAGCTCACCGGCCTGAACCTGCCGGCGCGCCGCGACATCAAGCTGATCCCGTACGTCCTCGGATCGGGCAACAAGGACTACACGTTCGCGACCGACCAGGTGGACAACAAGGGGCGCTTCGGCCTCGACGCCAAGTGGGGCGTGCGTCCGAACCTGACCGCCGACTTCACGGTCAACACCGACTTCGCGCAGGTCGAGGCCGACGAGGAGCAGGTCAACCTGACGCGCTTCGATCTCTTCTTCCCGGAGAAGCGGCCGTTCTTCCTCGAGAACGCGTCGATCTTCCAATTCGGCGCGGCGCAGCAGTCCGAGCTCTTCTTCTCGCGCCGCATCGGCCTGTCCGCGACCGGTGCGTCAGGCGTGCCGATCGACATCGTCGGCGGCGGCCGGCTGTCGGGCAAGGTCGGCGGCTACAACATCGGCATCCTCAACATGCAGACCGAGTCGGCGACCGACGAGCGGACCGGCCGGCTGCTGACGCCGTCGAACAACTTCGGCGTCGTCCGCGTGCAGCGCGAGATCGGGCGGTCGAACTTCGGCGGCATCTACGTCAACCGCGAAGGCACCGGCACGCACTCGACCGACGGTGACTACAACCGCGCCTACGGTCTCGACGCGGCGTGGCAGATGACGACCAACGGCAAGCTGTTCACTTATTTCGCGCGCACCGACTCGCCGGCGTCGAAGGGCGGCTCCGACTACTCGGGACGGCTGTTCTACAACTTCACCAACAACCTCTGGCAGGTGTCGTCCGGCTTCACACAGGTGGGCGACGCGTTCAACCCCGAGGTGGGCTATCTGCCCCGGCGCGGCTACCGGCGTCCCGAGTTCCGGGCGTTCTTCCAGCCGCAGCCGAAGCGCTGGCCGTGGATCCGCCGGATCTCGCCGCATGTGAGCTACAACGCGTTTGTCGGCCTCCACGACAACCTGATCCAGACCTCGAACGGGCACTATCACTTCTTCGAGATTCAGCCGAAGCGGGGCGGACGCTTCGGCACCTTCGTCGAGGTGCTGCAGGACCGCCCCGTCACGCCGTTCACGGTGTTCAACGCCGGCGGCAAGCGGGTGATCATTCCGCCGGGCTTCTACACCTGGCACACGGTGGCGAACGAGTTCCAGAGCGACCCGAGCGCGTCGTTCTCCGGCACGATCCGGACGAAGCACGGCACGTTCTACGACGGCGATTTCGCGTCGTACGAATCGACGCTGTCGTTGCGGGCCGGCGCGCGGTTTCAGAGCACGCTCGGCTACACCCGCCAGAACATCGACCTCGCATATGGCCAGTTCCACACCGACCTGGTGCCGTTCAAGATCAGCTACGCCTTCACCACCCTCGCCAACGTCCAGGCGCTGGTCCAGTACAACAACCAGACCTCGCAGCTGTCGTCGAACGTCCGCCTGGCGGTGCTGAATCGCAGCGGCACGGGATTGTTCGTGGTCTACAATGACCGGCGTGACACGACCGATTTCAATCCGATCGAGACGCTCGGCCGATCGTTCGTCGTCAAGTACACGCGCCTGTTCGACTTTTAGCGACATCGTCACGCTGCAAATCAGCTCAGAGGAGGACTTATGGCGAGTCGTGAACGTGGTTGGTCGCGCCGCGGCTTCATTGGCAGCACCGCCGGCGCCGCCCTCGGAGCTGCGTCGGGCATGGTGCCGAGACTGTTCGCGCAGGGCACCGCGGCCGCGCAGGACGCGGTCGCGAGGCCGGCGATCGGCCTCGCCGAGCTGAAGGCGACCGGCCCGCTGGACGAGGCCTACTGGTGGAAGGTCCGCAGCCAGTTCAACATCGTCGACGGCATGACCTTCATGAACAACGGCACCGAAGGGCCGGTGCCGCGCGCGGTCACCGAAGTGAACGAGCGGGTGTTCCGCGAGATCGCCGAGGATCCCTCCAACAATTACCGTCGCGAGGAAATCGACAAGGTCCGCGCCCGCATCGCCGAGTTCGTCGGCGCCACGCCTGAAGAGATCGCCGTCACCCGCAGCACCACCGAAGGGATGAACATCTTCACCCACGGCCTCGACTGGAAGGCCGGCGACGAAGTGGTCTACGGGACGCACGAGCACGGCGGCGGCATCGGGCCGTACACGACGCTGGCCAAGCGCGTCGGCGTCAAGGTGAACCTGGTGCAGATCCCGGCGCCGCCGGAGAGCGTCGATCAGCTGGTCGGCCTCTACGAGAAGGCGATCACGCCGCGCACCAAGGTGCTGATGGTGAGCCACATCACCTATGTCACCGGCCTGGTGACGCCGGTGAAGGAACTGGCCGATCTCGCGCACCGCAAGGGGATCCTGATCTCGGTCGACGGCGCGCATCCGCTCGGGATGCTGCAGCTCGACCTAAAGGGAACCAACGTCGATCACTTCTCGGCCGCCGGCCAGAAGTGGCTGATGTGCGGCACCGGCACCGGCATGTGCTTCATCAAGCGCGAGCTGCAGGAGCGCGTGTGGCCGCTGATGGGCCCCCCCGGAGATCCAAAGGACGGCGCGAAGAAGTACGAGTCGTTCGGGCAGCGCGACGTCCCGAGCGCGCTCGGCATGGTGGCGGCGCTCGATCTGCAGCTGGCGATTGGCAAGAAGAACGTCGAGGACCGCGTGCGCTTCCTGTCCACCCGGCTGCGCAACGGCCTGAAGGAGATCCCCGGCGTCAAGCTCTGGACGTCGAACGACCCGAAGCTGTCGGCCGCGCTGACCTTGTTCACCGTGCGTGACGTCCCGATGGCCAATGTGCAGAAGGCGATCTGGAACCACGATCGCATCTACATCCGCACCATGGGGACCGGCAACCTGAACGGCTGCCGCGCCGCGACGCACATCTACAACATGCCCAGCGAAGTCGATCGCCTGATCGCGAGCGTGAAGTGGGTGTCGGAGAACGCGGCCAAGCTGTCGTCGACGGCCGCGCTGTAGCTGCTAGTGGCTGGTTGCTGGTTGCTAGCTGAATGGTGTGTCTTGAGAGAGGTGAGATGAGCAGGAGAGCTGCGATTGCGGCGGCCGTCGTCCTGACGGCTGCCGCGGCGTTCGCGCAGAGTCCGGCGCGCGCGTCGCTCGAGCGCGGCATCGCGTTGTGGGACGAGCGGCTGGCGAAGAGCGCGATCGCGGCGCTCGAGCTCGCCGCCCGTGATCCGAAAACCGCGGCGGCCGCCCACGAAGCGCTCGGCCGCATCTACACGTTCAAGGGGTGGCAGCAAGAAAACGCCTTCCCGGGCTGGCACGACGAGCCCGGGATGCGCGCCAGGGCGATCGCCGAGCTGAAAGCGGCCGTCGCGGCGGACAAGACGCGGACGTCGGCGCAGGACGCGCTGCGCATCGCCGAGGGGTTTGCCGCCGCCGAGGCGGTCGATCCCGCGCCGCCGCGTCCCGAGATCAAGGCGCTCGACGCCAGAATGCAGTCGCTGGCCGCGAGCGGGGCCATCGCCGACATCGTCGCGGCGATCGAGGAACGGGCGAAGGCACAGGCCGATCCGGCGCCGTACTTCGCCGGGGCGCAGATCCTGATCGATCGCGGCGAATACGATCGGGCGATCGCGATCGCCGAGCGTGGCGCCGCGGTGTCCGACCGGTTCATCGACGAGAACCTCAGCGCCTATCAGCTCTCGGGCAAGTCCGAAGGATCCCATGCGCGCGGCCGCGCCACCACGGCCGACCTGATTGGCTGGGCGCTGTTCCAGAAGAAGTCGTATGCCGCGGCGGCCGACAAGCTCGAGGAAGCCTCGCGGCTGTCACAGGGTCAGGACTTCGTCAACCAGTTTCACCTCGGCGAGCTCGCGCGGGCGCAGAACGCCCGCGACCGGGCGCGCGAGCATTATCTGAACGCGCTGTCGCTTGCCGGCGGGCCGGCGCCGATGCGCCAGCGGGTCACGGAGCTGGCGAACGGCATCCCTCCCGCGGGTGCGGGCCCGGGTTGGCTCGACGCGGAGTTGTCGCGGCGCCGCGACGAGCGCCGATCGGCGATGCTCAAGAGCCTGGTCGACAAGCCGCTGCCGAAGCTGCCGCTGACCCGCGTGGACGGCGGGAAATTCGACACGGCCAGCCTGCAGGGCAAAGTGCTGCTGTTGAATTTCTTCGCCTCCTGGTGAGGGCTCTGCCGTGCGGAGTTGCCGCACCTGAAATCGGCTTACGCGAAATACCAGAACGACCCGGGCGTGGCGTTCCTGCTGGTCAGCATCGACGAAGACGCGAAGCGGCTGCAGCGGTACCTGAACGAGATGAAGTTCCCGTTCCCGGTGGCGCGGACGAGCGCCGACGAAGCCATCCGCCTGATGGGTCTCGACAACACGCCGATGACCTTCTACGTCGATCGGCAGAACATCGTGCGCTACCAGACCAACGGATCCGAGGCGCACGGCGATTCGCAGCAGCGCGTCGGCTGGTACATCGATCAATTGAAGCGATAGAGTAAAGGTTCGCCATGGCGGACCTTTCCTCGCGCGCTCGCGGTTGCGCGCCGCTCGTCGCGGCCGCGCTGCTGGGCGCGCTGGCGCTGGCAGGCTGCGGCCGAGAGGCGCAGCCGTCGCCGCAGCAGCCGCCGCCCTCGATCACCGCCGCTCCGCCGGCGCGTCCCCGCCCGCCCTCCGAGCTCCTCGCGCTTCCCCGAAAGCCAGGGTCGGTCCGCTTCGCCGCGATCGGCGACGCCGGCCGCGGCGATCCGCCGCAGTACGAAGTCTCGGCGCAGATGCAGGCGTATCGCAAAGTCTTCGACTACGACTTCGTCCTGATGCTCGGCGACAACGTCTACGACGGCGGCACGCCCGACTTCTACCGCGCCCGCTTCGAGCTGCCCTACAAGCCGCTGCTCGACGATGGGGTGAAGTTCTACGCCACCATCGGCAACCACGACGATCCGAACCAGCCGTTCTATCCGCCGTTCAACATGAACGGCGAGCGCTACTACACCTTCAAGCCGCCGTCGCTCGTGAGCCGGGCCATCGGCACCGGCGGCGACGTGCGCTTCTTCATGATCGACACCGAGCGGCTCGACCGGCCGCAGCTCGAATGGATCGATCGCGAGATGGGGCGGTCGGAGTCGGAGTGGAAGATCCCGGTCTTCCACCGGCCGATCTACACCTCGGGGCGCTACGCGCGCCCGGCGCGCATCTACCGCGCGGCGCTCGAGCCGCTGTTCGTGAAGCACGGCGTCGCGGTGGCGTTCTCCGGGCACGAACACTTCTACGAGCACATCAAGCCGCAGCACGGCATCACCTACTTCATCTCCGGCGGCGCCGGCTCGCTGCGGGCGGGCGACATCCGGTCGACGGAGCTGACCGCGGCCGGCTTCGATCGCGACTATCACTTCATGCTGGTCGAGATCAGCGGCGACGAGCTGTACTTCCAGGCGATCAGCAGGACGGGCGCGACGGTCGACAGCGGCGTCGTTCGACGCGCGCGCGGCGGCACCTGACGCGCGCTCGGTCTCGTTGCTGGTTGCTATGACTGGTTGCTAGCTGAACGAAGCCGGCGCGACAAGGGCAGCTAGCAACTAGCAACCAGCAACTAGCAACTAATGCGGGCAAGGCCCCGCGTCGGCGATCTCGCGCACCTTGTCGAGGAAAGCGGCCGCCCAGCGCTTCGGATCGGCGGCATGTCCGCGTCCGCCGTGAAACTCGGGAAAGCGGGCGGCGGTAAAGAGGGCCACCAGCCGCGGCTCCGTGAGGCCCGCGAGCTGCTGCGCGAGGAGGCGGCGCCCGGCTTCCGAGATCTCTGTGTCGGGAAACGTTCCGCCGCTGTATGGAAACTGTCGCATGCTGAGGGCGCAGCGCCCGCGATCCGACCAGATCGGCGTCTTCGCCCAGTGATCGAGCGACACCTTGTTCGGCCCGAAGGTCGCGCCGAGATCGTTGATGTAGGCGAAGGGGCGGACGCAGGCGGCAGCGTCGGCCGCCGAGGGCGACAGGCACATCAGGCGCTGGTTCTCGGCCTTGTTGTCCCAGTGCGCGAGCAGCACGGCGAAGAGGCGCAGCGCGTCGCGCTCGGCGCGGTTGGCGCCGGACGAGCCGTCCACCGCGTCGAGCTCGAACCAGGCCCATCCGCCATCGTCGCCCGCCTCGATCTCGGCGCCCTCGAACCGCCGTTCGACGCCGGCCCATTCGAAGTCGGTGTAGCTGTCCTCGGGGACGCTGCGCGCCACCCGCTCGCGGGCGCGGAAATAGTCGAGCACCTTCATCGTGTAGTACGGCGTGCGCACGCACCCGTAACACCGGATCCGTTCCACCATGAACATCCGGTCGGCGCCGAACCCGGCCGCGGCGAGCAGGCGGCTGGCGGCGATTTCCGCGTGAATCTCGCCGGTGTGCCCGTATTTCACCTTCACGACCTCACCGCTCGGCAGGACGCAGTCGAACTTCGCGGTGGTGCCGCTGGCCGGGCCGTCCAGATAGCGGCAGCGCACGATCGGCTGCGAGAGCAGGCCGTCCGGATCGGCCGGATTGGCCGCCAGGTCGGCGGCGTCGGGTGGGGCCCACACCCTCGCCCGGCGCAGCGCCGCGTTCCGCGCCTCGGGGTTCGCGTGGATTTTGGGATTCTCAGCCGGCGGCGCGAATGCGGTCGGCGGGTGTTCGCGCCCGGCCGGCATGAGCCACGCGGCGAGCGCGACCGAGCTCGCGAGATAGATGCCGAACGCGATCAGCACGCCCTTCCTGTAGCGGCGCTTCACCGCCTCAAATCGAGAGCAAGCGGCGCGCCAAGCTCAGGAATTTTCGGGGTGCGAAATGCGACCGGCACAAAAAGTGCTCTCAGCAGGACTGGAGACGACATGGCCAAACGCAAAGAGACGACGACGACCCGCGGGCAATCCGCCTCGACCGCCGATTCGATGGAGCAGCGCATGCTGGCCTTCGCCGAGCAGATCGGGCGCGTTGCCGGCACCATGCAGGCCAAAGCCGAGGGCTGGCTCGACCGCGAGGCGCTGAACACGCAGATTGCCAGCATCCGCGACGGCGCGGCCGATCTGCTGAAGCAGTTGGGAGCCACGACGCGTGAGGCGGCGGCCGCCGCAACCGCAGGCGCACGCGAGAGCGCGTCGAATTCGACCGGCCGGCAGGCAAAGACTTCGCCCAAACGCTCCGCCGCCGCTGGCCCGAAGCGTCAGGCCGGCGCGAAGCAGCCGGCGACGAAGCGCGCGCAATCCGCGGGCGTAGGTTCGGGCAAGGCCGCCGCGGCGGCGAGGAGCGGCGGCCGCGTCGATGCGCCGGGCAAGAAACATCGCGGGCCGATGCCGAGCGAAGGGGGCGCGACCGGGCGTCCGCGCGGCGACGGCGAGCGGCTGGCGAAGCTCAAAGTCGCGAACCTGACGCGTACCCAGCGGCGTGGCTGACGCAGGGCAGGCGGCGCGCGTCCTCGATCCCTCGGCGGGGACGCGGCCTCATTCGGAGCCGTCGGCGCGCGCGACGTCCACCTCGCGTTCCTCGCCGGATCCCGACACGCGCACGCGCCACGGGTTGCAGCAGACTTCGCAGTCCTGGACGAAGCTGCCGCCGACGTCGGGCTCGAGGTAGAGCTCGACCTGCTCGCCGCAGTAGGGACACATCACCACGAACACATCGTCCATCGCGCAATCATGACCCTTTCCGAGCTGGCGTTGTGGGTGGGTCTGGGCGCGGCCGCCGTGTTCGCGGCAGTGCATCTCCGCCGCGCCGTGCTGCGCGCGATCGGCGAATGGCGCACGCGGCGGGCCGGCCCGGCGCCGCTGCGTGCCAGCCACCATCGCCTCTGGCGCGACCCGGGCCCGGCCGCAGCGCTCGACCTCGCGTATGGCCCCGGCGGCCGCGACCACGCGCCGGCCGCGCCCTACACCTTCCTCGAGGAGCCGGCCACCGGATCGCAGCCGTGCCTGTCGGTGCGCGACGGCCGCGGCCGCCGCTGGCGCATCAAGTGGGGGCACGAAGCGCGGGTCGAGACCTTCGCGGTCCGCTTCGCGTGGGCCTGCGGCTACTTCGCCGAGATCACGCACTTCGTCCCGTCCGGGCTGATTCACGACGTCCCCGCGCTCGGCCGTGCCCGCAGCTGCGTCGAGGCCGAGGACGGCCGCTTCATCGACGCGCGCTTCGAGGCCGACGACCCCGAGGTCGCGAAGTTCTTCGAGGAGCACAGCTGGGCGTGGGACAGCAACCCGTTTGTCGGCACGCGCGAGCTCACCGGGCTGAAGATCGTGATGATGCTGCTGTCGAACTGGGATTCGAAGGATCGCCGCGACGTCGCCCTCGGATCGAACACCGCGATCTTCGTCACCCGCGTGCACAAGTGGCCGCGCAGCCATCGCGAGGCGCAGTACCTCCTCACCGACTGGGGCGGCGCGATGGGGCGGTGGGGATCGAACATCGTCACGCGCGGCCGGTGGGACGTCGACGGCTTCGAGGCGCAGACGCCGCAGTTCGTCACGGGTGTGAAGGATGGGCGCGTGCAGTTCGGCTATGTCGGGCAGCGCACCGCCGATATCGCGGGCGACATCCCGATCGACCACGCGCGCTGGTTCCACGGCTTCGCCAGCCGCATCAGCGAGCGGCAACTCGTCGACGGCCTGCTGGCTAGCGGTGCTACCGAGGATGAGGCCGTCCGCTTCGCGCGCGCGATCGTCGATCGGATCGCGCAGTTGGGCAGAGTCGTAAGACGAGAATAAACCTCTGAGTCTCTGAGTCTCCGAGGTTCATTCTCTTCGTACGTCATCGTTTGCCGTAGTCTCCGTGTCTCATCGCCCGAACAGGGCAGCGTTGAACAGTACGCGAAAGCTGCCAAACGGCTGCCCGCGCCACTCCGGCCGGAACCCGAGCAGCACCACGTGCCCCGCGTCGACCGGGACGTCGAGCGCCGCGGCCTTCCCGTGCAGGTGGCGCTCGCCGATCAAATAGCCCGAGAGCAGCGGCGAGCCCGTGTCCTGGTAGCGCGCCAGGACGGTCCCCGCGAAGCCGTCGAGCGTCTCGAAGACCGGGCTGGCATCGACGAACACCGCGGCCTTCTCGGGCATGCCGGCCATCACCGGGTGCGTCGGGTCGGTGGTCACCTCGATGATCGAGCCGCGGAGGAAGAAATCTTCGGGTTTCAGCCCCGCCACGCTGTTCCGCACCGGCAGCTTCAGCTGCTGGATCGCGAACGCGCTGGCGTTGCTGATGCACACGACCGTGCCGCCGCCGCGCACGAACTGCTCGAAGAGCTGCAGATCGGCCGCCGTCAACTGATACGCGTGCTCCGGCCGTACCGCGCCGCGCCCGCCGCCGCGGCCGGTCGCCGCCGCGCCTGCCATCGGCACCCGCGCATCGTCGGCGATGATGAGGACGTCGATTTTCTGCGAGAGCGGCGCCTGGAAATCTTCCGGGTGAATGGTGACCACGCCGAACCCGTATTGCTCGAGCACCCACCGCGTCCAGCCCTCGCTCATGCTGCCGCTCCACGGCTGGTAAACGCCGATGCGCGGCCGATGAATCGCACGGCCAGGCGCCGAGAGCGTTCGCTCCGCCTGCAGCGCGAGCGACTTCACGATCTCTTCCTGTGTGCGCTCGGAAACGCCGCGGATGGCAAAGCGGATCGGCTCGCCGGACGCGCCGGCGCTCGCCTGCACGGTTGCGCCCTCGCGCCAGGCGAGATTGAGTGCTTTGAAGGCGTTGTTCTGCGCCGGGTCGACGACCAGGACCGGCCCGGTGCCGCTGATGGCGCCGGCGGGCGGCGTGATGGCCGCGGATGCCGGATCGGCGTCGAAGCCGATGCCGGGGACGCTGTCGAACGGCGCCCGATCGGTTTGCAGCGCCGCCTCGTATGTCGCCGGCCTGATCTTCGCTTCGAGTGACGGCGCGAGCGGCTTCAGGCGATCGCGCGACTCGTCAGGCAGCGGCGCGGCGGCGGCGACCACCCGCACACCCATCTGCAGCGGCAGCGACCAGCCGGCGGCGTCGTACGGCCGCTCGGGCGGACCGCCGGGATACTGGCGCAGGTCGGGATAGCGCTGCACGTCGAGCACTTCGCGGGCCATCGCGGCGAATTCCTGGTCCGTCGGCACCACCCACGTGCCGGCGGGAAATGTCTCGCCGCCGCTCGAAAGAGGAGCGGTCGCTTCGAGCACGCGCACGCCGCCGAAGGCCAGGCGCCGCAGGAGTTCCACCGCCGCGACCGGGTCGCGCTGCTGCTTCGGGATGAAATACGCGAACGGCGGCTTCTTCCTGCCGAGCGCAATCTGATCGCGCCCGGCCTGGTAACGGTTGAACAGCAGGCTGTCTTTGTACTTGGCGGCGAACTCGATCACCGAGAGCGACGCCGTCTCCATGTAGTCGACCGCGTCGCGCAGCCGCCAGCGGCCCGGCGGCCATGGGCTCGCATACAGGCTGGTCGGGCGCAGATCGCGGGCGGCCGGGGGGAAGTCATCGATCGAGTAGTCGTGCGGCGTCGCGTACTGGTAGAGCGCGGTCTCGGTCCAGAAGGCGGCGATGTTCTTGAAGTTCGGCGCGTAGTCGACGTAGCCGGGATACCACGCGTCGAACGCGGTGCCCATGTGCGTCGCGCCCACCTGGCCGCGCTCCTCGAGGCCCTTGGCGATCGCCATGCCGATCATGTTGACCTCGCGCGACATCAGAAACGGCGCGTCGATGCCGACCGGCTCCGAGAACGGCGGCAGCCAGATCCGGGTGGGGAAGGGGCCGGTCTGATGGTGCACGTAGATGATTTGCGGCTCCCATTGCCGCCACGTGTGCTCGAGGACGCGCGACTCCACCATGTTCAGCATGTAGGCGTCGCGGTTGTTGTCGTGGCCGACGTATTCCTGGTAGAGCCGCGGCAGCGGCGCCAGCTCGTACGGCGTGCCGACGTTCTGCATGTACCACTCGGCGACCATCTGCTGGCCGTCGGGGTTGATGGTCGGCCACAGCATGACGACGACGTTGTCGAGGAGCGCCTTGCCGTCGGGCTCGCGGGCGCCGTCGACGAGGTCGTAGAGCAGCTGCGGCACGTGCGCCGGGCCGGCAACCTCGGTGGCATGCAGCCCGCCGTCGATGTGCACGAACGCCTTGCCCTCGCGCGCCAGCTTGCGTGCCTCGGCATCGCCAAGTCCCTGCGGGTGCGCGAGCCGCCGCGCGATCTCGCGATAGCGATCGATCCGGGCCAGGTTCTCCGGCGACGACACCAGGGCGAAGTACATCGTCCGCCCCTGCGTGGTCTTGCCGGCTTCGACCAGCCTGACGTATTTGGTCGCGGCCGCGAGCTTCCTGAAGTAGTCGATCGCCTGGTCGTAGGTGGCGAGCTTGTAGTCGGCGCCGGGGCGGAAGCCGAGGATCGACTCGGGCGCCGGCAGGCGGCCGTCGCCGCCGAGCGCGATCGGGACGGCGAAGAGGAGCAGGATCAGCGCGGCGGCGCGCGTCGAGGCTGGCACGCGCGAAGTATAGCCTCCGTTCCCCTACAATGAGGGCGGATGGACCGGCGCATCCTCGCCGCTCTCCTGCTGCCGGCAGCTCTGCTGGCGTCGTCGCCGTCGCGCGCGCGCGCGCAGGCGCAGGACGCGCTCGAAAACAGCCTGCGCAGCGCCGAATACTCGCGCGACCCGCGCGCGATCGTCGGCGCGCTCGTCGATCTGGCGCGCTACAACCGCGAGCAGGGCCGCGCCCGCCCGGCGCTCGAGTACGCGCGCCGCGCCCTTGCCGCCGCGCAGTCCGCGTCTTCCCGCGAGCTGGTCGACCGCGCCTGGGAGGAAGTGATCGCCTGCCAGGAGCGCGCCGGCGACATGAGCGGCGCGCTGGCGTCGTTTCGCCGTTACCGGGAAGAACACGATCGGCTGGCAGCCGAAGAGGCGCGCAGGCATCTGGAGCAGACGGAGGCGCGATATCAGACCGAGCGGAAGGCGGCGGCTGCCGAGCGCGCGCAGCGCGATGCGGCGATGCAGGCGATGACGGCGGATCGCCGGCGGCTGCAGCGCAACGTCATCGGCGGCTCGTCGCTGCTGCTGGCACTGGTCGGGTTCACCCTCTATCGGCGGCGCCGGCATGCGGCGCGGATGACGCGCGACCTCGCGATCACCGATCCGCTCACCGGGCTCAAGAGCCGCCGCTACATGCTGCTGACGATGGGCGGCGATATCGCGGTGGCGCAGCGCAAACGGCGTCAGGCGCCGTTCGGCGTCCGCCTCTCGGACGCAGACCTGGTCTTTCTGCTGATCGATCTCGACCGCTTCAAAGCGGTCAACGAGGAGTTTGGCCACCAGGCCGGCGACACCGTGCTCATGCAGGTGGCCGACGTGCTGCGCGAGTCGTGCCGGGCGTCGGACACCATCGCGCGGTGGGGCGGCGACGAGTTCCTGCTGGTCTCGCGCTTCAGCGACCGCCGCACCGGACCGGTGCTCGCCGAGCGCATCCGCGCGGCGCTCGAGGCGCGCGAGTTCGACCTGGGCGACGGACGCGCCGCACGCCCCACCTGCTCGATCGGCTTCGCCTCGTTCCCGTTTTCGATCACCCATCCCGACGCGCTGAGCTGGGAGCAGGTGGTGGCGATCGCCGATCAGGCGCTGCGGCGTGCCAAGTCGCTCGGCCCGAATACGTGGATGGGCGTATCGGCTTCGGAATCAGCCACCGAGTCGCAGCTGCGCGCCCAGCCCGGCACGATCGATCAATGGCTGACCGCAGGCACCGTGACGGTCGAGACGCGCGTGTAACCGGAGAGAAGGGTCGCCGCCGTCGAGTTGCGTAGAATAAGCGGAAATCGAGGTGGTTATGCGTCGTACTCGACGCGGTTTGCTGGTGACGTTGTTGGCGTGCAGCACGGCCGTCCTTGCACAGCCGGCATCCCTGACCTACCCGGCGGCGCGCAAAGCGAACGTCGTCGACGATTACTTCGGCACGAAGGTCGCCGATCCCTATCGATGGATGGAGGACCTGAACGCCCCGGAAGTGAAGCAGTGGGTCGATGCCGAGAACGCGGTCACCAACCGCTATCTCGACTCGCTGCCGCTGCGCGACGCGCTGCGGAAGCGCATCACCGAGCTGTGGAACTATCCGAAAGTGACGCCGCCGCGCTACGAGGGGCGCCACTGGTTCTACAACCGCAACAGCGGGCTGCAGCGCCAGTCGGTGGTGTTTACGCGGGAGACGCTCAACGGCAAGGAGACGGTGGCGATCGATCCGAACACCCTGTCGCCCGACGGATCGATCGCGCTCTCGGGCTTCGTGCCCGCGCCCGACGCGCAGCATTTCGCCTACGGCCAGTCCGAGGGCGGATCGGATTGGGCGACCTACTACGTCCGCGAGCTCGGCACCGGCAAGCAATTGTCCGACGTGGTCCGCTGGGTGAAGTTCAGCAGCCTGTCGTGGACCGAGGACGGCAAGGGATTCTTCTACGGGCGCTATCCCGAGCCGCGCGCCGGCAAGGCGCTCGAGGACGCCGTGCGCGACAAGAAGATCTACTACCACGCGCTCGGCACCGCTCAGGCCGCGGATCGGCTGATTTACGAGCGCCCCGAGGAGCCGGCGCTGTTCATCGACGCCGAAACCGACGAGACCGGCCGCTACCTGTTCTTCTATACGAACAAAGGCACGAGCAACAAGAACGAGCTCTTCGTGAAGGACCTCGGCGACCCGCTGGCGCCGAAGCTCGACGCGCCGGTGCGCGCGCTGTATCCCGGCCACACCGCCTCCTACGAGCCGCTCGGCGTCGTCAACGGCACGATGTATCTGGTGACCGATCGCGGCGCGCCGAACAAGAAGATCGTCACCGTGCCGATCGAACGGCCGGATCCGGGGAACTGGAAGACGATCGTTGCCGAGAGCCGGAATGCGATCGACTCCGCGCGCCTCGTTGCCGGCAAGCTGGCGGTGAACTCACTGGTCGACGTCGCCAGCGAGGTGCGCTTCTATAACCTCGATGGCTCGCAGGCGGGACAGATTGCGACGCCGGGCCTCGGCACGGTGTCGGGGCCGGTCGGGCGCTTCGGCCGTCCGGAGATTTTCTACACCTTCACTTCGCCGTTGTATCCGGTGACGGTCTTCCAGTTCGACCTGGCGAAGGGGACGAGCACGCCGTTCGAGGCGCCGAAGCTGACCTTCGATCCAACGCTCTACACCACCGATCGCGTCTTCGCGACGTCGAAGGATGGCACGCGCGTGCCGCTGTTCATCACCCGCAAGAAGGAGCTGAAGAAAGACGGATCGAATCCGACGATGCTCTACGGCTACGGCGGCTTCGACATTTCTGAAGTGCCGCGATTCCGGCCCGAGGTGCCGGCGATTCTCGAGCGCGGCGGCGTCTGGGCGACGGCGAACATGCGCGGCGGCGGCGAGTACGGCGAGGCATGGCATGAGGCCGGCATGCTCGAGAAGAAGCAGAACGTCTTCGACGACTTCATCGCCGCCGCCGAGTACCTGATCAAGGAGCGCTACGCGTCGCCGCAGACGCTCGGCATCATGGGCGGCTCGAACGGCGGCCTGCTGGTCGGCGCGGTGGAGCAGCAGCGGCCGGATCTGTTTGCCGTCGCGCTGCCGGCAGTCGGCGTGATGGACATGCTGCGGTATCACCGCTTCACCGGCGGCGCGGCATGGGCGACGGAGTACGGATCCGCCCAGAACGCCAGGGACTTCGCCTCTCTCTACAAGTACTCGCCGCTTCACAACGTCAAGCGCGGTGCCTGTTATCCCGCAACGCTCATCACCACCGCGGATCACGACGACCGCGTCGTGCCGAGCCATTCGTTCAAGTTCGCGGCGGCGATGCAGGAGGCGCAGGCGTGCCAGAAGCCGATCCTGATCCGGATCGAGACGCAGGGGTCGCACGGCTACCGCCCGACCGACAAGCGGATCGCCGAGCTCGCGGACATCTGGGCGTTCGCGATGGCCAACGCGGCGCCGAGGAGCGGATCGACGGCGCCGGCGCGGCAGTAGCGCGCGGGTCGACGCCCGGGTTTCGCCGCAGCTGAGTCGCGCACCAGCCGACATCGACCGGCACGATCGTTGAAGTCCGTCGGTGTCATGGTCCGCCGGCACGACACTCGGATCGGCCACGTCGTTGCCCTGATCGAGCTCCGCTTCGCCGAGCCGTACTCCGTCGAAGAGCTCGCGCGGTCCGTGAACATGTCGCCGTCGTACTTGACCCGTCTGTTCCGCCTCCAGACCGGACGCTCGCCCGCGTGTTTCCTTCGCGAGGTGCGTCTGCGCCACGCGTACGAGCTCGTTCAGACCACGTTCCTGAGCATCAAGGAGGTGATGGCGGCGGTCGGCTGGAACGATCCGAGTCACTTCAGCCGCGCGTTCAAGCGGAATTTCGGCCTCAGCCCGCAGGAGTTGCGCGATGCGCTGGAGCGGGAATACACCGTCGCGCGACGCGCTGGTTAGATTTTCGCCAAGCAGAAACAATTGGCCCGAGCTCGGCGCTGCACTCTCCCGCACGTCGTGGGGAGTTCACTGTCGACCGTTGCTATTCCAGTCAACGGTATGATCGGCCGCGATCGACCCCACCGGCTAGGTCATATCTTCGACGCGCAGCCGCACGGCCGGATCACCCAGCACGATGTAATTCTTCGCATCGTCGCGCGCGATGTAGAGGTTGGCGATTAGCGCCGATGGCGGCTGCGGCTGGCCCGGCAGGTTGCCGCTGCGCGCGAGGCCGAGTTGCGCGGCGAGCGTGCTCCACTGCAGGTTCAGGCTGTCGACGGCCTGTCCTGCGCGCTGGCCCAGCATCAACAGTTCGAGCGGCGTGCGCAGCACCTGCTCCTGCGGCGTGCCGAGGACGTCCTCGAAACCGTAGCTGAAGGCGCGATCGACGTGCGCGATCACCGCCAGCGCGCCGCGCGCGAGCAGCGCCTGCGGCAGGCGCGCCACGAACGGCGCCGGGGTCAGCGCGATCCTGCCGCCGTCCGCGCCGAACAGGTACGAGTCGGCGGTGGGGCAGGCGCCGCCGAAGCACGCAAAGACGAACGCAATCAGGCCGCGCACGTTGGCGTCCGCCGGCAGGTCGTCGGCGCTGAAGTAGTGCTCGGGCCGCAGCGGCTCTCCACGACGCCACTCCTGCGTGACCAGCGCGCCCTGTCTCTGGCGCTGCACCTCGGGCGTGGTCATCGACCATTCGGCGCCGTGCGATCCGGTGAAGACGAGCGCCGGCGCGCCGCCCTCGATCGTGCCGCGCACGATGTCGGCCAGCCGCGCTTTCGTGGCCTGGCCCTCGCCGATGAACGGCACCACGGAAAAGCCATTGTCCCGGCCGAGCGGCGGCGCGTCTCCCTTTCCGAGAAAGTCGCTGCCGATCGCGCCGGCGAGCAGCGGTGTCGCCAGGTCGCCCGCGTTTCGCGGCATCCACAGCGCCACGCGCCGCTTCCGCGCCGCGATCGCCTTCTTCTCGTAGTCGACGACGTGCTGCGCGTACGACGCGTAGTCCTCGACCTGGTCGAAATGCAGCCGCCCGACGGCCCACTGCAGATCGACGAGCGCCTGGAACTCGAACGGGATCCGCTCGGGCGATCCGACAATCAGGAGGTAGTAGGGAACACCGCGCCGCGGCGCGACCGGGGCCAGCGCGACACCTCGCGCGGCGAGCCAGCTCGCCGCCTGCTGCTCCGGCTTCACGCCCGACGAACCGTCGAACACCCTGAAGAATTTCTCGTTGCCGACCTGGCTGCGCCGCCATTCGAGGAGCGGCGTCAGCGCCTCGCGAACCGCCGGGTCCGCGTCCGACGCGAACACCACGCCCCAGCCGGTCTGCGTCAGATCGAGCGGATCGCGCACGGCGCCATCGACGGCGAGCCCGCGCGTGCGCTTCGTCCGCTCGAGCACCGCCGCCGGATCCGGGTCGATCTGCTTCAGGCTCTTTTCGGTGAGGCGCGGGTGGGTCGCGCCGGTCTCGGCGACGACGCCCATCGGGATCGGCATCAGCTTGCCGACGCCGACAGCGGGCGGCGTCATACGCGCTGCCCTTTCGACGCCGCGACGGCCTGCCAGAGCGTGTGCGCGACTTCCGGACCGTCGATGCCGCTGTGGTCGGGGATGAAGCGCGACCCGTCGAGGTTGTAGATGCGGCCCGGCTGGAACCGGTATTCGCCGCGCTGGTCGAGCATGTCGCGCGCCTCGGCAATCGTCGTCCCCTGGATGCCCCAGGCGCCGATGCCGCCGAACTTCGGCAGCTTGGCGGCGAAGTCCACTTCGCCCACCAGACCGACCGCGGCGGGGAAGGCGATGCCCACCGCAGTGTCGTTGGCCGACTGCGTCGTCACGATCGGTCCGCTCACGGCGCGCCGCGACAGGATCTGGCGGAAGTACCCGGGCCTGGTCGACTCGGGGATGTCGTCGGCGTACGACCACAGCGACATCGCGCCCTGCACCAGCACGGCGGAGTTGATCGGACGGGTGAGCGCGCCGCTGCCGCCCGGCCCGCCGAGGATCGACGAGACGACGATGCAGCCGAAGCTGTGGCCCATGAGATGAATGTTGGCGTCGCACGCGCGCTGCAGCTCGCTGACGAAGCGGTGCATCCCTTCTTCACCGACCGTCCGCGCGCGGTGCTTCATCAGCCAGAACGACACCTGGCGGAGTCCGGCGAGGATGCCGCCCTTGATCGTCGAGCCGGCGCCGAACGACGCCCCCGCGCTGGCGAGGCGCTCGGCGCGGACTGCGGCCTGCGGATCGAGCGGCGCACCGTCTTCGTCGGGCGCGCCGCCGCCCCCGTCGCCGGCGGAGAAGCCGACCGCGTTGGCCAGCTGCGTGTAGGCGGCCGCGACCTCGTCGGGGACGATTCGCGCCGCCGGGTTCTGCTCGAACGCGCGAAAGATGACTTCGAGCGGCGCCCGGACGTCGCGGCCGCCGCCGAAATGATCGACCGCCTTCTCGAGCATCGCATCGACGATTGGCGCGCCGGCGGCGGCAAACGACTGCGGCGCAAACGACTCCTCGCCCCAGGGCTGGCTCGGCCAGTGCAGGCCGATGAACAGCGGCCGGAAGTCCGGACCCATGGCCTGCCGATCGGCCTCGAGCTTCCACATCGCGCCGATCCACCGGTCGTACTGATCGATCGCTGAAGGGATGTCGCCCTTCCACCCGTGGCTGAAGAGAAACACGTGCGACGGCTTCTCGCGCCGCGCCTTCTCGAGCAGCGCGCGGCTGAACACCCCGCCCTCGGGGTCGTCGGTGCGCTCGCGGCCGCGGTCGTCGAAGTGAATCAGCGCGTACTCGACGCCGAGAGCGGCGATTCTCTGAAATGGCATACCGGTCTCCTGGTTCCTGTCCCTGTTCCGTCGCCTGCGCGTTAAACCCTCACACGACAGCCGGTGCCGAGGATGATCGGCGTGGTGGTCGCCGTTGCCGCGGCAAACGACAGGCCGCCGCTCGGCGCCGCGCCGGCCAGCGACCACCGGCCGTTGTCGAACATGATCTCGTCGACCGCGAAGCCGAAGGTCACCGGCTGCGGACCTGAATAGGTGAGCGTGCCGTTGGACGCGCCGGCCGGCTTCACCTTGATGCCGGCGCCGAGGATGCCTTCAATCGCCGGCACGTCGACGCCGACTTCGCTACCGTGCTCGTCGAGCGCGGTGACTGTGATCGAGTTCGACTTGAGCACGTCGACGATCAGGAAGGCCTGGCTGTCCGGTTCCATGAAGTAGTGCCGCACCACCGGGTTGCTGGTATTCAGCGTGCCCGACGCCAGGTAGTTGCCGGCTTCGAGCGGCGACACGACCGTCGACGTCACGCTGGTGTACGAGAACTGCACCTTGCGCGCGCGCTTGTAGGCGAGATCGAGCGAGGGCGCGGCGGCGCCGAAAGCGGCGAGCGCGTTGCTCAGAATCTGCAGCCCGAAGCTCAGATCGAGCTGATCGGTCTTCTGGCCGTTCACCGGACTGGCCGGCCGCGGCGCGCCCGGCTCGGGCACCGGCACCGTGCTCTGCCACACGCTGGTCAGCGATCCCAGCCACTGCGTCGTCTGGTCGATGCCGATGACGTCGAGCGGTTCGATGCCGGCGCGCGGCAGCTTCACCACGTTGTAGCCGAACTTGTTCAGGAACGTGACGCTCGGGTCTTTTTTCTTGGGCATGATCGTGTTCCCTTCCTGCAGCCCCGGCTGGTCAGGCCAGCGGCACCGAAATCGAGAAATCTTTCTCCTTGCGGAAGAAATACGCGTGCTGCTTCTCGTTCTTCTTTTCCGTTGCGAGAAACCGATCGAGCACCTTCTCGTTGTTCAACACGCCAATCCGGTTGGTCATGTAGCACTCGTACGGCTTCCCGCGCCGCGCTGCCGACAGCCAGCCGAGCGCGGCTTCGTGCGGGATCTCGTGCTTGCCGTTGCCGGAGATGACGTAGCGATCGGCCGTCACCCGCTCGAAGTAGTCCTGCGTCGTGCTGTGGCTGCTGCCGTGATGCTGCACCTTCATCAGGTCGAAATGACATGTGCCGCCCTTCATCAGGCCGGCGAGCTCCAGCGACTCGATCAGCACGTCGCCGCGCGCGTCGCCGGAGAGCAGCATCCTTCGCTTCTTCCCCCGCGACCCGGCCGCCTCGGCGATGACGACGATGCTCGACATGTTGGGGACGGTGTTATTGAGGTAGTCGGCGCCGACGGCGGCGTCGTTGGATCCATGTTCCGCCTTGGCGGCGAGAAACGCGTCCTCGAGCCGTTTGAGCTGCACCGCGTTCGGCGCCAGGAT
>Ga0111538_10004010_pt1 | contig 20500 bp, 19 predicted proteins | sample SoiMethybrSBSTD1_FD_79669 | JGI IMG/M metagenome (GOLD analysis project Ga0111538, IMG submission 79669) | Bulk soil microbial communities from a Populus tree surrounding site in Tennessee, USA - Soil MetaG P. TD hybrid SBSTD1 (version 2)... | ecosystem: Environmental > Terrestrial > Soil >... | reverse complement strand
TTTCGAGACGCGCATTGCACCGCTCCTCGACCATCCGTTGATCGACTACATCGGCGAGATCGGCGACGACCGTAAGTCCGAATTCCTGGGCAATGCGCGCGCGCTGCTGTTCCCGATCGACTGGCCCGAGCCTTTCGGGCTGGTGATGATCGAGGCGATGGCCTGCGGCACGCCGGTAATCGCCTGGAATCGCGGGTCCGTGCCGGAGGTCATCGAGCACGGAGTGACCGGCTACATCGTAGATTCCGAGGAAGAGGCCGTTGCGGCAGTGAGTACTATAGAGCGCATCGATCGAGCCACCGTGCGAGCAGTCTTCGAGCGGCGCTTCACCGCCCGCACGATGGCGCGCTCGTATCTCGACCTGTATGCGCGCATGCGGGAGAGTCGACCGCTGTTGCGCGCGTCCTGAACCCGACGAGGGATGCGATGAGCTCCGCCGACGAACCCGGTGACCGGCGTGGCTTGCTGCCGCGCTTCACTCTCAAGGACCGCGATACGTTTCTGCTCGCCGACGCGCTCGGCGACGTCCAGGGCGAAAGCGACGGTCTGTTCGCGAACGACACGCGCCTGCTGTCGCGCTTCGAGCTGAGCGTTGCCGGACGCCGGCCTTCGCCGCTCGGCGCCGCCATCAATCGCGACAACACGCTGTTCACCGCGCATCTCACCAACCGGCCGCTCGCTGCGCCGGGTGAGCTGGCGATCCCGCAGGGCGCGATTCACATCGAGCGCGATCGACTGCTGTGGAAGAGCCGCCTGTATGAGCACATAACGCTCACCAACTTCGGCGAGCGCGACGCAGAGCTGCCGCTGCTGTTTTCCTACGCCGCGGATTTCGCGGACATCTTCGAAGTCCAGGGCACGGTCCGCAAAGCACGCGGCGAGCTGTTACCGGTACGCACTGCGAATCAGAAAGTGAGGTTGTCGTATCGCGGTCTCGACGACGTGGTACGCACGACATACATCGAGTTCTCGCTGCTGCCCGTGACCATCTCGGCGACGCACGCGGAATTCAGGCTGCAGCTGCCACGAGGCGGGAGCGCAGAGTTGTCGATCGAGATCGGCGCAGAGGAGCAGGATGCGCCGTCGACTGCACGCTTCAACTCGGCCGCTGCGGACTTGACCGCCGACATGCAGCAGCGCCTGGGCCAGGGTGCTGCGGTCAGTACGGCGGGCCGATTGTTCAATCAATGGATCGATCGCTCGCGCTCTGACCTGGCGCTGTTGACCACTGCGCTGCCGACGGGGCCGTATCCCTACGCCGGCATCCCGTGGTTCGCGACGCAATTCGGTCGCGACGCGATCATCACGGCGCTGCAGACGCTGTGGCTCGATCCAAAACTCGCGGCGGGCGTGCTGAGCTTCCTCGCTTCGACGCAGGCAACAGAAGATTCGGCGTTCCGCGATTCGCAGCCCGGCAAGATCATGCACGAGACGCGTCGCGGCGAAATGGCGGCGCTGCAGGAAGTGCCCTTCGGCCGCTACTACGGCGGCGTGGACACGACGCCTCTGTTCGTCATGCTGGCCGGCGCGTACGAGCGTCGCACCGGAGATCGCGCACTGGTCGATCGGATCTGGGATTCGTTGGTCGCCGCGACGGGATGGATCGAGCGGCGGCTCGCCACGAGTCCGACCGGATTCCTCGACTATGCGCGCGGCGAGAACAGCGGCCTCGTCAACCAGGCATGGAAGGACAGCGGCGACTCCATGTTCCATGACGACGGGCGCTTTCCCAGAGGACCGCTGGCAGTCGTGGAGGTGCAAGGGTACGCGTACGCAGCTTTGCGTTGCATGTCCGGGCTGGCGACGCGGCGAGGCGACGAAGCACGCAGCATCCAATGGCTGCGGAAGGCGGACGCGCTGCGCGCGGCAATCGAAGATCGCTTCTGGGTGCCGCAAATGCACTACTACGCGATCGCGATCGACGGCGACGGCGCGCCGTGCCGCGTGTACGCGTCGAATGCCGGGCACCTGCTCTACTGCGGCGTGCCGAGCGACGAACGCGCTGCGCTCGTGGCCGCACAACTGATGTCTCCGCGATTCTCCAGCGGCTGGGGCATCCGCACGCTCGCCGAGCGCGAGCCGCGCTACAACCCGATGTCGTATCACAACGGCTCGATCTGGCCGCACGACACGTCGATTTGCGCAGCCGGCATCTCGCGCTACGGCGGCCGCGCCAACGTCGTGCAGATCCTCAACGACATCTTCGAGACGGCGAATCAGTTCGGCATGCGCCTGCCCGAGCTGTTCTGCGGCTTTGCGCGCGTGGCGGGCCAGGGCCCGACGCCATATCCCGTCGCCTGTCAGCCGCAAGCCTGGTCGTCAGGCGCCGTCTTCCTGCTGCTGCAAGCGTGCCTCGGCATAGCGGTGGACGGCGAACGGCAGGAAGTTCACGTGACGCGCCCGACGTTGCCGATCGACGTCGAATCGCTGTCGATCCGCAGCCTGCCGGTGCAGGACGTGGCGATTGACCTGGATTTCCATCGCATCGGCGAGGAAGTCGTCGTCGTGCCCTCCGGGCACGTGGATCGCGGCGTGCGCGTACTGGCCCACATCTGAACCGGGGCTTGACCCTGACGTACCGTGAGGCTCTAGATTCTGCGAATCCGGAGGTCTCATGTCGTTCACCGTCGGGCAACTCGCCAAGCTCACCGGGCTCACCGTCCGCGCGCTGCACCACTATCACGCGATCGGCCTGCTCGAACCGTCGCAGCGCTCCGATTCCGGCTATCGCCTGTACACGCAGGCGGACATCGTGCGTCTCTATCGCATCCAGGCGCTGCAGCGGCTGAATCTTTCGCTCAACGAAGTCGCGGCGGTGCTCGCCAAGGACGGAGCGCCGTTGCCGGACATGATCGCGCAGCAGCTCGACGAGTTGGATGATCGCATCGAGAAGGCGACGGCGCTGCGCGCACGGCTGACGCAGATTCGTGAGGTGCTCACACGAGGCGATGAGCCTGTCGCGGGCGACTGGATCTCGGCGGTGGACCTCATCACTCAGTACGACAAGTACTGCTCGTCCGACGAGCTGCAACGGCTGCTCGCGAACAGCGATGCCGACAAGGACCAATGGCGCTCGCTGCTATCGGAGTTGCGTGCCGCTGCGGAGCGCGACGTGCCGGTGGAGAGCGACCATGTCCAAGGGCTCGCTGAGCGCTGGATGCAGTTGATGCTGGCCCGCGTCGGCGGCGACGTCGGCCTCGCGATCAAGATGAAGCTGGCGTATCACGCGCAGCCGGATCTTCAGGCGCGCATGCAGGCGCAGAGCGGTCTCGATGCCGCGACGCTGGAGTATCTGACGCGAGCCGTACGGCACGGCAATCTCACGGCGTGGGCGCGGCATCTCGAACCGGCTGCGCTCGAGCGCCTGAACATGTCCGATGACCGGATGCGCGAGTGGCTGCGCGTCGCGGGAGAGATACGCAGCGCAATGGCAGCCGGCGACGGCGTCGACAACGTCGGCGTACAAAGTCTCGTCGGCGAAATGGAATCGCTGCTCGACGAATTCTCCGGCGGCGACGTCAGCGTGAAGGATCGAATGCAGCAGGCACTGCACGCGGACGCGACGCTGCAGCGACGCTGGGCGCTGGATCCCTCACTGCTCGAGTTCGTGCAACGCGCCCGCAACGTGTGGCACCACGCGGGGGCAGTGCATGGCCGAGCGTGATTTCAGCAAGCCGATCGTCTATCGCGTCGACGGGATGCGCGATGCCCACGTACAGCGCGACGTCGTGTACAAGCGGGACGGTGCGGGGCTGAAGATGAACATCTATTCGCCGGCGCGCCTGACCGGCGATGCGCGCGCGCCTGCGGTTTTCTTCGTTCACGGCGGTCCAATTCCCGAGCAATTCGTGCCGCCGACGCAGTAGGGTGTATTCATGTCGTACGGCGAGCTGGCGGCCTCTTCAGCGCTGGTCGGCGTGACGTTCAATCATCGGCTGTACGCGCCGACCGATTACGAGAGATCGCAGGCTGATGTCGCCGCGGCGATCGACCACGTGCGCGAGCATGCAGCACAGCTCAACGTCGATGCCGATCGGATCGCGCTCTGGTACTTCTCCGGCGCGGGTCCGCTATTGAGCGCGGTCCTGCGCGAACGGCCTTGTTACGTGCGCTGCGTGCTTGCGTTCTACGCCTTCCTCGACAAGCGAGATGTGCGCGAGAAAGGCGGCGGCCTGCCGATGTTCGTCGCGCGCGCCGGCCTGGATCAGCCGATGATCAACCAGTCGATCGACACGTTCGTGCAGGAAGCGCTGGCGGGCAACGCGCCGCTGGAGCTGATGAATCATCCCGCCGGCCGACACGGGTTCGACATCCTCGACGACGACGACCGTTCGCGCGAGATCATTGCCCGCGCCGTAGCTTTCGCGCAGGCACACGTGTAGGTCGGGCTTTAGCCCGACTCCACGCTATTTCTTCGGCGCGTATGCGATGCACTCGACCTCGACGCGCGCGTTACGCGCCAGGCCGCTGGCTGCCAGCGCGCTACGCGCCGGGAACGGCTTCTTGAAGAACTCGGCGTAGACCTCGTTGAAGGCGGGCCACTCCGCGATGTCGGCGAGGAACACGGTGCACTTCACCACGTCCGACATCGACGCGCCGTTGCGCGTCAGCACGTCCTTGATCAATGTCAGCGCCTGACGCGCTTCAGCCTTGATGCCGCCCGGCACAGGCTTGCCAGTCGCGGGGTCATAGCCTATCTGGCCGGACAGGAACATCAGGTCGCCGACGCGAACCGCTTCCGAAAACGGCAGGCCGGCGCGCCCGGGGTCTTCGCGGTTCAGGAATTCGGGCTTCGAATGCTCGGCAGCGAAAGACGGCGAGCTGACGAGAACGGCGAGTGCACCCGCGCAAGCGAGCGCGAGAGAACGATAACGACGAAGCATGACGACCCCTTCAGAGCGTGCGAACTTTACTCAAGAATTCTAGCAACGCGGCGTTGACCGGTTCGGGCCGCTCTTGCTGAATCCAGTGACCGGCGCCTTCGATCATGACCTTCTGCACGCCGGGCACTGCGCGGCTCATGTGCTCGACTGCCGCGAGGCCGCGCTTGCCCGCGATCACCGGGTCGCGCGTACCGGCAATGAACAGTGCGGGCTGACGAATCGTCGCGTCCTGCCACGGCGCGGTCAGTTCCCAATTGCGATCGATATTGCGATACCAGTTGAGGCCGCCGCGGAAACCGGTGCGGCGATACTCGTTCGCAAACCTCTGGATATCTTCTTCGCGCAGCCACGCAGGTAACTTCGACGCCACCGCGAGCGGATCGAGAAAGCCGTGGCCCTCGTGGACCATCATCGGATTCTCGCGATCGATCGGAATGTCGCCCGACACGCCATACAACAGCTTGCGCAGCGTCACGGCGGGATCGCGCTCGAACTCCGCTTCGGCGACGCCAGGCTTCTGGAAATAGATCCAATAGTAGTTGCCGAGTCCCGCTTCCTTGAGCGTCTTCAGCGGCGCCGCGGCGGAGCGCGGCCGGTGCGGCACGCTCATCGCCACGACTGCATGAAACAGATCGGGCCGCATCATCGCCGCCGTCCACGCAACGGGCGCGCCCCAGTCGTGGCCGACGATGATCGCCTTCTTCTCGCCGAGCGCCGCCACGAGCGCAACCACGTCGCCGACGGTGTGCATGATCGTGTAGTCGTTGACGTCCGCAGGCGCTTCGGTCTCACCGAAACCGCGCATGTCGGGCGCGACTGCGCGAAAGCCCGCAGCCGCAACGGCCGGCAACTGATGGCGCCACGAATACCAGAGTTCCGGCCAGCCGTGACACATCACGACGAGCGGGCCCGTGCCCTGCTCCGCGACGTGCATGCGGATACCGTTGACCGTGAGCGAGTGATGCTTGAGTTCGGTGGTCATGAGCTCACCTTGTGAGTTTCGACCTTCGGCAGGAACGCGGCGAGCGCGCCGAGCAGCGGCAGGTACGCACAGATGCTGTAGACGAACTCGATGCCGCGAACGTCCGCGACGTGCCCGAGCACGGCGGCGCCGAGGCCGCCCATGCCGAACGCGAGACCGAAGAACAGCCCGGAGATCATGCCGACTTTGCCGGGCACGAGCTCCTGCGCGTACACCAGGATGGCCGAGAACGCGGACGCGAGGATCAGGCCGATCGGCACGCTCAGTACGCCGGTCCAGAACAGGTTCGCATGCGGCAGCAGCAGCGTGAACGGCAGGATGCCGAGGATCGAGAACCAGATGACGTACTTGCGGCCGATGCGATCGCCGATGGGGCCGCCGGCGAAGGTGCCGACCGCGACCGCGGCGAGGAACACGAACAAGTGCACCTGCGCGTTCCACACCGAGACGTGAAAGCGCTCGATCAGATAGAACGTGTAGTAGCTCGTCAGGCTCGCCATGTAGAAGTACTTGGAGAAGATCAGCACGATCAGCACGCTGATCGCGCCCACGACTTTGCCACGCGGCAGCTCCACGAGCGCGTGGTGTGCGCTCTTGCGGATGGCTGCGAGCCGCACCGTCTGACGCGAGTACCAGCCACCGATCTTCGTCAGCAACGCGATGCCGAGCATCGCCGCGAGTGCGAACCACGCGACGCTGCCCTGGCCGTTCGGCAGCACGATGAATGCAGCCGCGAGCGGGCCGATCGCCGAGCCCGCGTTGCCGCCGACCTGGAACAGCGATTGCGCGAAGCCGTGACGACCGCCCGATGCGACGCGCGCGACGCGCGAAGACTCAGGATGAAACACCGAGGAGCCGAGACCGATGACTGCGGCGCCGAGCAGGAGCACCGGAAACGTGCTGGCGACCGAGAGCAGCAACAGGCCGGTCAGCGTGAACCCCATGCCGAACGCCAGCGCATAAGGCATCGACCGCCGGTCCCCATAGAAACCCACCAGCGGCTGGAACAGCGAAGCGGTCACCTGGTAAACGAAAGTCACGAGGCCGATCTGACCGAAGTCGAGCTTCAGGCCTGTCTTCAGGATGGGATACATCGCCGGCAGCAGCGACTGCATCATGTCGTTCAGCAAGTGGCAGAAGCTGAGTGCGCCCAGCACCGCCACGGCCGCGGTCACTTCGCGGCCCTGCACATCGACATTGGAGCTCATGCGCCAAAGAATAGCTTGTGCTCCGCAGAACCGCCTGCGAAATTACGGGGACGTAAAGTAAATGGACGGACTATCCGGGGAACGCGCCGCCCGCCTTCGCGTCTAAATCCGCGTAAAACCTTTCGGAGCCCATCATGGACATTCGCCTTTCCTCCCTGGTACGAGCCCCTCTCGCGGGCGCGTGCCTCCTTGCCGCGCTGCTTTCACCGGCCGTTCAGGCAGACACGTCCGACCCGGCCGCGAAGACCATTCAGGCGGTGTGGAAACCGGTCGAAATCAAGTACTCGTATGTCGGCTTCACGACCGCATACAACTGCGATGCTTTCGAGCAGAAAGTGCGCAGCATCCTGCTGCGGCTCGGTGCGCCGGAGCAGACGCGCGTGCAGGCGAACGGCTGCATCGACGTGACCCGCCCTTCGCGCAACTTCTTCGTCACGATCAACAGCGCCGCGGTGATCCCGGCGAGCGAAGCGAAGGAGCCGGCGGACAAGGCAACGCGGGAACTGGCCGAACGGCTGACCGGCAGGCAGGATCCGCTGAAGACCGATCCGTTCCCGGCGCAGTGGAAGACTGTTGAGTTGTCCCGCGATCGCCGGCTCGACCTGGCGCCGGGCGACTGCGAGCTGATGGAAGGCCTGAGCAAGGACGTGCTGCCGAAGCTCTCGATCAAGATCGTCAGCGACCGCGTCCTGTGCACGCCGAACAACCTCAGCATCACGACACCGGAGCTGACAGTCTCCGCTCTGGTGCCGCTGCCGAAGGCCGACGAGTCCTCGTCCGCCGACCGCCGCTGAGAATAGGAATCAGGCCTGCGGTTCCAGTGCGTACGCGCGCTGGAACGCAGGCCGCGCGGCGCAGCGGTCCGCGTACGCGAACAATTCCGGCTCGTCCTCGATCATCTTGAACTGGCGCATGAAGTTGCAGCTCATGCCGAGCAGCACGTCCGCTGCGCAGAAACGCTCGCCGAGAATCCATGGGCCGCGACCCACGGCGGTGCGTAACGTCGAGAGCATCTGCTCCCAGCTGCCCCAGCCGTAGGTCACGGGATTCTTTGGCATCCCTGCCGCCTTCTCGCCCATTGCCGGCTCGATCACCGAATTCGTGTACAGCAGCCACATCAGATACGCGCCGCGGTCCGGACTGCCGATCGGCGGCGCCAGCTTCGCCGCCGGATATTGATCGGCGAGATAGGCGCAGATGGCGCCGGAATCCCAGATGCGCACGGCGCCGTCCTCGAGCGCCGGCACTTTCCCCATCGGCGAAGCTGCGCGGAATGCCGGATCCGCGCGTGACTGCTCATTGCGGATGTCGATCCGCACCCGCTCGTAGGGCACGCCGAGCTCTTCCATCATCCACACCGCGCGCACGGCGCGTGTGCGCTCGCACCAGTACAGCTTCATGGCGCCCTCTCCTGTCCATCGCGGGGAAAGAAAGCATACCTGTTCTTATATACAGGATCAACATGCATCACTGTAGCAAGCGGTCCAGATGTTGCCGGATGTGGGCGGCCTGCGCCGGCGTGTGCGCGAGCGCGATGGCCTTATCGAACGCGACCCGCGCTTCATCGGTACGACCGAGCTCATGCAGCCACGCGCCCTTGGCGCCGAAGAAGTGAAAGTAGCCCTGCAGCTTTTCGCCGAGCGGCTCGATCATTTCCAGTGCGGCGGCCGGGCCGCGCAGCTTCGAAACGGCCACGGCGCGGTTGAGTGTGACGACTGGCGACGGCTGCAATCTTTCCAGCACGCCGTAAAGCGTATCGATCTCCTGCCAGTCAGTCTCAGCTGCACGTTTCGCGCGCGAGTGCACGGCTGCGATGGCGGCTTGCACTTGATACGGCCCGGGCGCGCGATGTCGCAGCGCTTTTTCCACGAGCACCAGCGCCTCGTCGATGAGCTCGCGATTCCATTTGCTGCGATCCTGATCCTCGAGCAGCACGATTTCCTGGTCGCGATCGAGACGCGCCGATGCGCGCGCGTGCTGCAGCAGGAGCAGCGCTACGAGTCCCATGACCTCGGGCTCACTCGGAAACAGTCGCAGCAATAATCGCGCGAGGCGGATCGCTTCTTCGCAGAGCGACGTCCGTACGTGCGCGTTACCGCCGCTCGCTGAGTAACCTTCGTTGAAGACGAGATAGATCATCGCGGCGACGGCTGTGAGGCGATCGCTGCGCGCCTCGGCGCCAGGCGTCTCGAAGGGAACCTCAGCCGAACCGACCGCGCGCTTTGCTCGCGTGATCCGCTGCTCCATTGCGGCTTCGCTCACCAGGAACGCGCTCGCTATCTCTTTCACCGTGAGACCGGAGACGATGCGCAACGCGAGAGCGATCTGCTGAGTCGCAGGCAATTCAGGATGGCAGCAGATGAACAGCAGGCGGAGGATGTCGTCGCGATAGTGCTCGGCATCGAGCTGATCGGCGAGCTGCGCTTGCGCGTCATCGTCATCCGACAGCACTTCCTCAGAAGGCAGCGCCTGCTCCTTGCGACGCCGGCGCACGCTGTCGAGCGCGGAATTGCGACCGACAAAGATGAGCCAGGCGGCCGGGTCGCGCGGCGGGCCTTTTACGGGCCAGACCTTGAGTGCACGTAGAGAGGCTTCCTGGAAAGCTTCTTCGGCGGTGTCAAGGTCACGGAAATAGCGCAGTAGCGCCGCCACGGCTTGAGGGCGGGCGGAGGTCAGAGCGGCGTCGAGCCAGCGAAGGTCACTCACTGCAGGTTTTCCCCGATCTCATGGCCCAAGGACGAACAGTCACTGAAAGTTCCGACACAGACAGGCCATCCATTTTCAGAACCAGTTGTAGTTGAAGCTGACGCTGATCCGCGCCACTGATGAGGGATTCGGCGGCACTTCATGTCGCAGCCAGCTCTCGAACAACACCAGCTTGCCCGCCTGCGCGGGAATCACGACCCACCGCTGCCGCTTCGTGCTCACTTTCGTCTTTAGCGGCGGCGCTGCCATGAATCGATCCAGTCGCGGATCTTCCAGCTTCAATCCCGCCGAGCCACGCGGCGTTTCGACGTAGTAGGTGCCGCTGATCGTCGCGAGCGGATGCAGATGCAGGCTATGCACGACCTGTCGCGGCATGATGTTGACCCAGCAATCCGTCATCTGCAGCTCGCGGCCCGAGAGGTCGAACTGCAGCGATTTCGCGAACGATGCGACATGCCGATCGAGACCTCGTTGCAGCTGCGCGAATGTCGGCGAGAGCTCGTGCATGCAGCTCGCCGAGTTGTATGACGTGTAGCCGCCCGGGTAGTTCTTCGCGGACCAGCGCCGGCCGGACTCGTCGTCGCGCTCCAGCTGCCGGCATTCGCGCAGCAGGCGGCGATTCAGCGCCGCCGCGCCGTTCAGGCGCGCCGTATAGACCAGGGTTGGAAAGTAGCTCTGTACGTTCATCAGGACGCTCGGACTATCCGCTTCTCCTATAATAGCCGCCCTCGCCGGACCCGGGACCGCGCTACGTGCAACCGATTATCTCCGTCAACGATCTGGTCAAGACCTATGCCTCGGGCTTCCAGGCGCTCAAGCACATCGACCTCGAGATCCATCGCGGCGAGATCTTCGCGCTGCTCGGGCCGAACGGCGCCGGCAAGACGACGCTGATCAACGTCATCTGCGGCATCGTCAACGCCACCTCCGGCAAGGTCACTGCCGACGGTCACGACATCGTGCGCGAGTACCGCGCGGCGCGCGCCAAGATCGGGCTGGTGCCGCAGGAGCTGACCACGGACGCGTTCGAGAGCGTCTTGGCGACGATGCAATTCAGCCGCGGCCTGTTCGGCAAAGCGCCGAATCCGGCGCACATCGAGAAGGTCCTGCGCGACCTGTCGTTGTGGAACAAGAAGGACGACAAGATCATGACGCTGTCGGGCGGCATGAAGCGCCGCGTGATGATCGCGAAGGCGCTGTCGCACGAGCCGCAGATCCTGTTCCTCGACGAGCCCACCGCCGGCGTCGACGTCGAGCTGCGCCGTGACATGTGGGAGATGGTGCGCGGGCTGCGCGCGAGCGGCGTCACCATCATTCTCACCACGCACTACATCGAAGAAGCGGAGGAAATGGCCGACCGCATCGGCGTGATCAACAAAGGCGAGATCGTGCTGGTCGAGGACAAGAAAGTGCTGATGCGCAAGCTCGGGCGCAAGCAGCTGACTCTGCATTTGCAGCATCCGCTGCAACGCATACCGGCGCAGCTCGAGAACCGGCAGCTGGAGCTGCGCGCGGACGGCAACGATCTCGTCTACACGTTCGATACACAGGCCGACAACACCGGCATCGCCGGCCTCCTGCGCCAGCTCAACGAGCTCGGCATCGACTTCAAGGACCTGCGGACCGAGGAAAGCTCGCTCGAGGAGATTTTCGTGAGCCTGGTGAGCACGCGCCGATGATGAACGCTTACGCAGTCCGTGCGATCTACACCTTCGAGCTGGCGCGCTGGTTCCGCACGCTGGTGCAGAGCGTTGCCTCGCCCGTGATCTCGACCTCGCTGTACTTCGTGGTGTTCGGCGCGGCGATCGGCTCGCGCATGGCGCAGATCGATGGCGTCAGTTACGGCGCATTCATCGTACCGGGGCTGATCATGCTGTCAGTGCTGACGGAGAGCATCTCCAACTCCTCGTTCGGCATCTACATGCCGCGCTGGGCCGGCACGATTTACGAGGTGCTGTCGGCGCCGATCTCGTACATCGAGATCGTGATCGGCTACGTCGGCGCGGCGGCGACGAAATCGATCCTGCTCGGCCTGATCATCATGGCGACCGCGCGACTGTTCGTGCCGTTCCACATCGAGCATCCGCTGTGGATGATCTCGTTCCTGGTGCTCACGTCGGTCACGTTCAGCCTGTTCGGCTTCATCATCGGGTTGTGGGCGAGCGGTTGGGAGAAGCTGCAGATCGTGCCGATCCTCATCGTCACGCCGCTGGCGTTCCTCGGCGGCAGCTTCTATTCGATCGCCATGTTGCCGCCGTTCTGGCAGAAGGTGACGCTGTTCAACCCGGTCGTGTACCTGATCAACGGCTTCCGCTGGGCGTTCTATGGCATCGCCGACGTCAGCGTCGCGGTCAGCCTCGGCATGACGTGCCTGTTCATGACCGCGTGCCTGGTCGTGATCTGGTGGGTCTTCAAGACCGGCCACCGCATCAAGGCGTAACAGGTGCAGGCGTAACAGGTGCCGGGAGAGAAAAAGAGGGGAAACTCAGCAGCGCAGCATTAACGCGTTTGCTGCAGTGCTGAGTTTCCCCCCTTTTTTTCTCCCGGCACCGATTGATCACTGCTCTTCCCCGTCGCCAGGTACGAGCCGAACAGGATCATCGCCAGTCCAACTCCCGCGCCCACTCCGAATGGCTCGTGCAACACGAGCACGCCGATCACAGCGGCAACTGCCGGATTGATGTATGCGACAACCGAAGCGCGCGCTGCGCCGGCTGTGTGGATCAGGTAGAAATACAAATACAGCGCCAGCGCCGTGCAGAGAATTCCGAGCGCCGCAACCGCAGTGAGCGACAGCGCGGACGGAACATGATCCGGCGCGGACAACGCGGCGAACGGCAACAGCAGAATCGACGCGACCACCAGACTCGCAGCCACCGCTCCGAGTTCATCGACATCCGACAGCCAGCGCTGCACGACCAGCGGGCCGATGGCGTAGCCGGCGACCGAGATCATGATGCACACGACGCCGGCCCAGAGCATCGGCCCGTGGCCGGTATCGAGACCGACGATGGCGACGACGCCGCAGAAGCCGATTGCGAGCCCCGCGATGCGCAGCGCACCGAGCCGCTCTTTGACACCGAACAGCGGCGCAATGGCAACGACGCTCAGCGGCACGGTCGCGATCAGGATGCCGGTCAACGACGAGCTGATCCATTGCTCGCCCATGGCGATGAGCGAGAACGGTATGACCAGCTCCGCAACTGCGAACGCAATGACCGCCGCTTTGTGTGCGAACGCCTTTTGCAGTGCGCCGCGATGCCACGCAATCGGCACGAGCACGATGGCCGCAAGCGTGATGCGCCCCCACGCGACGCATACGGGCGACAGCTCCTGCAGAGCCAGCTTGATGAAGAAGTACGGGAGACCCCAGATCGCGCACAAGGCCGCGAACGTCGCCCAGGTGCGCCACGTCATAGGCGCCGGACGTTACCACAGGAACTATGCCGGCCCACAGTCATTGAAAGGTAGCTATCGCCCGCCGGCATGAACGCAGAGTCTGCTCCATGAAAACCTCACTCCCTGTCCTCCTCGCGGCACTGTTTGCCGCGTTGACAGCCTGTTCGGACGGTGCGGCAGATCCGCCGCCGCCACAACAATCGGGCGCTGCAGTCCCGACACGTTCGCCCACCGCTGGTGTTGCGGCCGCGCTGCCGGACTTCTCATCGTTGGTCGAGCAATACGGCGCGGCGGTCGTGAACGTCGAGGTCGTACAGAAGCTGCGCCAGACGCGCGGGCCCGGCGGCCCGAGCGACGATCCGCTGCTCGATTTCTTCCGCCGCTTCGGCATTCCGCCGCCGGGCGGCGGCGGTCCCGGCGGTGAAGGAGACGGCATGCCCGAGCGCGGCGCCGGCTCCGGTTTCATCGTGAGCGATGACGGTTACATCCTCACCAACGCACACGTCGTCATGGATGCGGATGACGTGACCGTGCGACTCAGCGACCGCCGCGAGTTTGCCGCGAAAGTCATCGGCGCTGACGAGCGCAGCGACGTCGCTGTGATCAAGATCGATGCGCAGCATCTGCCGACGGTTCGCATCGGCGACCCGCAGCAGTTGCGGCCCGGCGAATGGGTGCTAGCGATCGGCTCGCCGTTCGGACTCGAGAACAGCGCGACGGCAGGCATAGTCAGCGCGACGTCACGCGCGGTGGGCGGCGAGAGCTACGTCCCCTTCATTCAGACCGACGTCGCCGTGAACCCGGGCAACTCGGGTGGCCCGCTGTTCAACATGCGCGGCGAAGTGGTCGGCATGAACTCGATGATCTTCAGCCGCACCGGCGGCTACATGGGCCTGTCGTTCGCTGTGCCGATCGATGTCGCCAACGACGTGCGCGAGCAGTTGGTCAAGACCGGTCACGTCGTGCGAGGTCGCATCGGCGTCGGCGTGCAGGACATGAACGCGCAGCTCGCTCAGTCTTTCGGTCTCGATCGTCCGCGCGGCGCGCTGGTTAGCGCAGTGGAGGACGACAGCCCGGCGGCGAACGCCGGCATCAAGGCGGGCGATGTCATCCTCAGCGTGAACGGCCACGACATTGATCGCGTCGGCGGCCTGCCCACCGAAATCGCGAAGCTGAGGCCGGGCAGCAAAGCCGAGCTGCTCGTCTGGCGCGACAGCAAGGAACGCACGATCGACGTGCGCGTCGACGAGATGCCGCAGAAGGAAGCGACCCGCGCCGCGGATCGCAAAGAGAAGGCCGACGAGACCGAGCGCCTCGGCATCGCCGTGCGGCCGTTGACGCCGGAGGAAAAGCAACAGGTCGAGACCGACGGCAGCCTGGTAGTCGAGGAAGTGAGCGGCGCGGCCGCACTGGCCGGCGTGCAGCCGGGCGACATCATTCTCGGGGTCAACGGCAAGCCGATCCAATCGGTGCAGCAGCTGCGCGGCGCGGTCAAGGAGAAACAGTCCACGGTCGCGCTGCTGATCGAGCGCGGTAACGCGCAGATCTTCATCCCCATCCGCGTCGGTTGACCCGGCGCGGCGCTTGGTGCGATGGTGCCGAGATGGAGCACCGCCGGACCAGCCGCCTCGGGCCAGGGCTTGCAGCAACCGCTGCAACGCTCGCGTGCATGTTGGGCTCCGACACCTGGTCGCAATCCGGCGGCGGCATCGCGGTGGACGCGGGCGCGGAATGGCGCTTCGTGCGACTCGCCTACTCCAGCGTCGGCGCCCGCTCCGGGAGCCGCGGCGGCTGGCTGACCGACTGGCCCGACGCCGAGCAACACTTGATCAAAGGCGTGCAGCGCCTGACGCGCATCGACACCGCGGACGAAGGCCAGTCGCTGTCGATCATGGACGAGAGCCTGTACGACTACCCGTGGATCTACGCCGTCGAAGTCGGCAGCTGGATGCTCAGCGACGAGGAAGCGGCGCGCCTGCGCGACTACTTGCTGCGCGGCGGCTTTCTGGTCGTCGACGATTTCCACGGCAGCATGGAGTGGGCCGGCTTCGTGCAAAGCATGCACCGCGTGTTCCCGGACCGTGCGATCGTCGAGATCCCGATCGACGACGCCGTGTTCCATCTCGCGTACGACCTGCCGGAGCAGATTCAGATCCCGGGCATCCAGTCTCTCTACAGCGGACTCACGTACGAGCGCGACGGCTACACACCGCACTGGCGCGGCATCTACGACGATGAAGGCCGGCTGATGGTCGTGATCAACTTCAACATGGACCTGGGCGACGCGTGGGAGCACGCGGACGTTCCGGAGTACGCGTTGCAGTACACGACGCGCGCCTACAAGTACGCGATCAACTACGTCCTTTACGCGATGACGCACTGACGCGCGTGAGCAGCGCACCCGATCTCGAATGGCAATGGTGCAAGCTCGGCGAACTGAGCGCCGAGCAGGTCTATGCCGTGCTCGCTGCGCGCGTCGAGATTTTCGTGGTCGAGCAGAACTGCGCGTACCAGGATCTCGATGGACTCGACGCCGACGCCGAGCATCTGATCGCGTGGTCAGGCAAAGAAGTTGCGGGTTATCTGCGCGTGCTCGGGCCCGGGACGCGCTTCGACGATCCTTCGATCGGCCGCATCATCACGACGAAGCCGTTTCGTGGCTCGGGGCTCGGGCGCGAGGTCGTAGCGAAGGGAATCGAGCGCACCCGCATGCGCTATCCGGGACGACCGGTGCGCATCAGCGCGCAGAAGTACCTGGAAAAGTTCTACCGCGACTTCGGCTTCGTGACGGTGTCGGAGCCGTATCTCGAGGACGGAATTCCGCACGTGGAGATGTTGTTGAGCTAGCGTTCGACGCTTTGCGGACCGAACCACGTCGGTCCGATCACGGAGTGGAAGAACACGGTATCGCCCGTAAGCAGCACGCCGAGCCCTGCGTACGTGCCATTCCACTGTTTCGAGCTGCCCTGGCTGCCGCAGTTCGCAAGGTCGATCTGCAACTGCACCATGTTGTGCGTGGCGTCGGGGATGGATGCGGTGCCATTGAACACGCAGCCGTTCGCGTACGAGCCGTTCAGGCCGCCGTCCGCGTCGATTGTCACGGTCAGCTTCACTTCTTCGCCGAACACCGTGTTCGTGCGGTCCGTGTAGACGCCCGCCAGCGCCGCGAGCGAAACAGCACGGTCGTAGTCGGCTGCTGGATTCAGCGTGAAACTGTAGTCATCGCGATCGAAGCTGAGCTCGCCGTTGAGCGCGGCGCCATCGGACTCGACATCGATGCTGGCGCCGCGTGTTCGCGTTTCGCCGAGCTCCTTGGCGGTGGCGTCGCCCCCGAAGTGCGCCTCGCAACAGACATTGGCGAACACCACGAAACCGTCTTCGTCGAGGATGCCCTGCCGCGTCAGCAGCCATTGCGCGTTGCCTTCCGCGTCGATCAGCGCAACAGCGTCGTAGGTGCGATTCCGGTCCTCATTGGTCGCCGTGCCCTTCCAATACCCGGCCATCGCGGCGACGGTCGGCGGCGGATCTGTTGGCGGAGGATCCGTTGGAGGCGGATCTGTCGGCGGAGGATCGGTAGGGGGCGGATCGGTGGGAGGAGGATCGGTTGGCGGGTCACCCCCCACCGGTCCCGCTGGATCGCTCACGCTGCCGCGACCGTTCGAGCATGCAGAGAGCACCGCGAACGCAATCGCGATCAACCAGCGATGATTTGCCCCTGTAATTTTCACAGTGCAACTCTTACAGAGCGCCACTCCCCACGAGCAGGAGCTAAATTGCGACGGCGCGCAGGAAGTTCCCCTGCAGGCACGTGGGAATTTCTGCAGGGGTCAGTAATTCAGCGAGAAGCGCCAGTAGAAGCTCGCGATGATGTCGTACGTGCTGAGCTCGGTGGTGCCGAGCGTGCACGCACCGCCGTCGGACGGGCAGCGGAGGCGGTCGAACTTCACCTTGGACTGATCGGTGGCCAGCTCCAGCGTGAAGTGCGTGAAGTCCACGCCGACGGCGGCGAACAGCCCGGGCGTCGAGCTGTCGTACTGATCGCCGCTCGCGAAGTGATGGATCACGCCGCCGCGAACGTAAGGCGAATAGCGCGAATGCGGCAGGAATTGGTAGCCGATCGTGGCTGAAAGCGGTATTTCCAGGTGCCGCACGTCGCCGCCGATGGCGAAGACCGGACCGACGCCGACGTCCGTACGCCATTCGGTGGTCCAGTCGTACACGAAGCTCGCTGCCACGCCCACCGGGAATTTCAGGTCGACGTTCGCTTCGCGGCCATCGAGACGCAGGTTGTCCTCGTAGAGGTCGGCGACGTCGCTGACGCCGCTCGCATAGGACAGCCCGAGTCGCCATTCCACCGCCTGGGCAGAACCGGCGAAGGCGAACAGCAGCACGGCAGCGGCAACGACTCGCATGGCTTGGGTCCTCGGCAAACAGCGTCAGACTAATACCGACGAGACCGGGGCCCGGTTCCCGGCGCGCGGCACTTTTTACGTGCGAGCGCTCAGCGCGGCGCGAACAGCGCGTCGATCATGTTCAGGTCGAATTCCTGGATCGGGGAACGCGCCGGCCGCTGCGGTCCGGAGCCGAGCGGCCGCTGATAGGAAATGAACAGCGAGGAGCCGAAGTTTTCCTCGAACGAATGACCGGCGCTCATCGACAGCGCGCCCAGGCCGACACGGACGCTCTGCTTCAGTGCGATGACGTCGACGCGAACGCGTTCCCACGTCGTCTGGCTCGCGTACGCGAGCGCCAGGTTCGCGCCGTCGGTCACATTGACGCCGATGGACGCGAGGTCGCGCTGCATGATCGGGTCCGTGAGCACTTCGCTGCCGATCTCGCGAAACTCGCGGCTCTGCATCTGCGAGCGCAAAGCGAGGTTCAGCAACGAGCTGGTGTGCTCGAAGCCGAAACGCGCGAGCCAGCCGGACGTGCCCGCCACCGTGCGACTCGAAGCGAACGCGACCGAAGCCGTGCCGATCGGGCCGACCTGCCGCGCGAGCCCGAGACCGAGCGCAGTCAGGTCGTCGTCGAGATACTCGCCGTGCCCTTCCACTGTGAAGCCGAGCGGCGCAGAACACGCGACGGTTGTATTCGCGAACAGCGGACCGTATTCGTTGCTCAGCATCGCGTAATCGCGACGCACTTTGCCGAGACCGACGGAGAAATCGGAGCAGCCGTCGTTGACGAGCCGCGTCGCTGCCAGGGTCGCTGCGGAGATCGCGGCGACGTCCTGATCGCTGAGCGTCGTGGTGCGACCTTCCAGCGACGTGAACATGGAATCCTCGACCGTCGGCAGCACTGCGAGGCCAGCAGCTGCGAGCCTCGGATTGTCGATGACGTCGGAGCGCGCACCGGTGCGCGTGCCGAACTGCATGCCGCCATAACGCACGGTGCTGCCCCACATCCCTGAGGTGCTGACCGTGTCGCCGACGCGAAAGTGCTCGCCGTCTTCACCGATCTGCTGCGTGTACGCCGATTGCAGGCGCGTGACGGGTTCGTTGGGGGAATTGAGCGCAGCGCTGAAGCTGTGCTCGACCTTGACAGTCTGGCTCGCTACGTTGAGCGCCGAATATTCGGGCGTGAGCGCGTCCGAGCGGACTTTGACAGTCTCGCGCTCGACCGGTGGCGCGCCAGCGCACGCGCTCAACGCAACCGGCAACAGCAGGTGAACCAGACTCCGCCGAGAAATCGTCATGCCAGCATCAACAGTTCTTTTCGTGCGCGCAGTTTAGGCGGAACAGCACGTGCGCTTCCATCATCCGCGCCCTGTCGGCAATCGAGCCACGAAGCACTTTGCCGACAGGTGTCCCGAGATAGCGCTCTAATTCTTCTTCTTGATTCGGGCGATCTCGCTCAACAGCGCCTGCGCGGATACCGGGCGGCCGAGGAAGTCGCGCAGCAGGACCGCCGTCTCCTGCGTCTGGCCCGAGCTCAGCAGATGCTCTGCGAGCCACGGAAACCAGCGCTCGTCGCCGGTGGTGAACGGTCCCACCTGCTCCGCGATTCGTTGCCGCAGGTCCGCAGTCACCACCGCTCCGAGTCCGTAGTTCACCATGTACCCCGGCGCATCGACGAGCTGCACGCGCACCAGCCACCACGCGAGCTCCGGGTGCGGCTTCACGTGCAGGTAGCGGCTCGTGATCTCGGTCCACACCACGTTCGGATCGCGCGTCGGCTCGCGCAGCATGCGCGCCTCGAACAGCGCCCATGCGACGTCGAGCATGACGCTCGAATACAGCGCGCGCAGTGAAGATTCCTCGTTCGAGCTGCGCCCGAGATACTTCTGCTGCCAAGCGGGCTCGTACACGCTCCACGACGGCACGTCCGCGAACGCCTCGTAGAACAACGCATCGCCGAGATCCATGAAGGCGGGTCGCGTGTGCAACGCCATCATGTGCACGACGTGACCGTTCTCGTGCACCAGCTCGTTGAGCAGGCCGAGACCGCCGAGCGCGTAGTTACCGGAGACACGCACCAATGTCGGCACCCACTTGCCGTCGCGCGAGCGCCCGCGCCTCACGTAATCCGTGTAGGCGAGCGGCGCTTTGCCTTCGCGAGGATCGAGGTCGTAGATCACGTCCCATGCGCTCAGCTGCGCGCCGAGATCGCGGTAGTAACGCTCGTTGAGCGGCTGCATCGCCTCGCGCGCGATCGCATCGCCAAGCTCGCGCTCAGTCGCACCGCCGACGTAACGGTAGTCCCACGGCTCCATTTGCTGCTTGCCGCTCGCCTGCCGCCATGTCTCCAGGATCTGCTCGAGCCATTTCTCGACTTCGGGTGTCCGCGCGCCGACTGTCTTCGCGGCGGCATCGATCGCCGAGCCGCGGGTGCGCGCGTCCGCCGCCGCCATGACGATGAGACGTCGATACGGACTGTCGCGCTCGCTCTTGCCGTTGATCGCCTGCCACAGCGGCACGAACTGCATGAAGAGCTTCTTGCGCCGCTCGGGCTCGTTGATGCGCGTGAGCAGGTCGAAGGCGCCGACGCGGGTCACCTTCTGGCCTTCGAAATCGAGCGAGTTCGAGAGCGAGCCGAAGCAGGCGTACAGGGCCACGCGCATGGCGGCATAGTCGATGTCCTTGCGCTGCGCGTCTTCGCATTTGCCGACCGGAGCCAGCGAGCCGTCCTCCTCGGCGTCCGCCAGGCTGCTGCGCATGACCTGGACGGCGCGGCTGTCTTCAGGCGACAGGGTCTGGTCTGCAAGCCCCTTGAGGCCGGCCAGGACCTGGTCGCGCGCCTCCTGCTTCAGCCGCACCCATTCGCTGCGGGTCCGGCCTTCGTAGCTGTCCCGCAGGCCGGATTCGATCAGGCTGACGGCCCCC
>Ga0111538_10004009_pt1 | contig 20506 bp, 19 predicted proteins | sample SoiMethybrSBSTD1_FD_79669 | JGI IMG/M metagenome (GOLD analysis project Ga0111538, IMG submission 79669) | Bulk soil microbial communities from a Populus tree surrounding site in Tennessee, USA - Soil MetaG P. TD hybrid SBSTD1 (version 2)... | ecosystem: Environmental > Terrestrial > Soil >... | reverse complement strand
TGCTCAAATGATTTTGGACGCCATATTCTTAAATATTTTCAATTGGCCCGCTGCTGCTGAATTGTCGAGTATTTGTGATGTAATAACAAGAGTTTGGTCGGATAAACCGGCACTTTGAAGTGCTGCCTGGTATAAACGCTGAAGGCTGCCACTGCTGCAAAGCACTAATTTCTGCTTCTTTTTTTTACGGATATAATTTATTTCAGTTCCTATTAAAAGCCCGCTTAAGTAAAAATAATTTTGTTGTTCAGAAAGATATTTTTTCAGCTGATTGATCCTTACCGAAAATAAACTGTTCAGCAATTCAGATTCAAAAGCTTTCATAACACCTGAACGAAATGCAGCGGTTTCGCCTTCAGTAGTAGCCGTGTTGCCAGGATTTATTACAGCATGGCTGAGAATACTATACCTGGTTAGCAGATCGAAAATCTCTCCGGTCATAAACGTACTGAAATGAACTACCTGGTTATTGATGACCGTTATATGTTTAGAATGTGTTCCCGGAAGAATGTACAGTATTTCATTTTCGCCCGGCAAATTCAGCAACGCAGCAATGCCTGCCAGTTGTATTTCCTCGCCACGCATCACATCTCCGGGAAGTTGAACGCCGGAAATTAATAAGACAGGATTAGCAAGCACCAACTCAGCATTTATCCATTCGGAATAAGCGGAGCGTCCATCGAGCGCAAAAGGTAAATCGGCGTATGGCAATTCTTTCATGCCGATGGATGAAGAAGCCATTCCTGAAATCAATATACAGTGTCTGTCAAGTACAAAGCCGCTGGAGGCAGCTAAAGAATCGACTGCTTCTTTTAAATATGCAAGGTAAAAATGCAAACGTGAAGTAGTTGTTTGAGATTTCCATAGATTGAAAAGCACCGCGTTTCCTTTATCAGAAATTATTTCTGCAAGGCACTTTCCTGAAGCAATATCTATAAGCCGTAAGCGGAACGATGAAGTTCCCCAATCACAACTGATTACCTGCTCCAAATTTTGCATAGTTATTTGGTATAGGGGTAACAACCATTTACAAATTGTAAAACCATGACAAATTTCATTTTTTATTGTTTCCTGAACATCAAAAAATGTTGAATCGGGAGTACTTCAATCCGTTCATCAACAATAAAACCGTTCGCTTTCATTTCACGGGTGAGTTGCTCAACGGTGGTTTTATGAAGGGGTTTTATATGCACCTCGGGGTCTTCGCCGCGATACTCTACTAAAAGGATCTTTCCTCCGGGTTTAAGACTTTCACCAATCGAATGAATGATCTCTCGTGGCCAGGATAGTTCGTGATATACATCAACAAGAATAGCGAGGTCAACCGTATTTTCAGGAAGGTTCACGCTCATCGTGTCGCCACGCACTACTTCCATGTGATTTGTGCTGGTTTCTTTTTTCTTTTTGTTGAGCATTTCAATCAGCTCATCCTGTATTTCCACTGCAAATACTTTCCCGTTAGGTACAAGCTTCGCGATACGAAACGTGTAATAACCAGTGCCTGCACCAATATCGGCTACCACCATACCAGGTTTCAAGTGCATGCTTTTAACGATCAGGTCCGTATTTTCTTCTTTAGGCCTGGAAGACCGTTCAAGCCAATCCGATCCGCTGGCGTCCATTATATGGGCAATTTCTCTTCCAAAATAAAATTTCCCCGTGCCGCCGGAAGATGGCGTGCGATAAACATAGGCAGTATCATTTGCTTCAGCTAAAGGTTTAGTAACAACCTGCTGGCACGAACAATAAGTGCAAATGAATACGCAAAGTAAAAGCATTGAAACTTTCATAACATTCGAGTCTTCTTGCTAATCATAGGTGAGATCCCTCACCCCGCTTCGCGGGGATTCGGGATGACTTCAAAGCGAGGGATCTCACGATCGAATAAAGATAAATACAATTATTAAGTGCTTACGTGCAGTTAAGCATGCATCTTATTTTTTCACGAGTTTCAATACTTTCCTGTTGATTCCACTTGTTACGGAAATAAAATACTCTCCCGCCGCATACGTGGCTATGGGCAAATTAATTTGAGATTGAATATTATTATTAGTACTCCATAAAGTCTTACCTGATATATCCGTAATTGTAATCATAGCACCTGAAGTATTCCCTATGATCGTCAGCGAAGTACTATTTCGTGATGGATTTGGATAGAGCACCGCATCAAATCCAGTTTCAAGAGGTGAAATAATAGAATTACTCACATTCGTCGCGGAAAAAGATCGCACGCCTACATTACCTTTATAGAGTTCCACACCATATTTATAGCTAAACGCAGCAAAAAATAGTTTATCCCCAACGGCAGTCAGATTTTCTAGTCCGGATATTGCGTTCAGACCTTCATCATTAACGAAATTGGTATTGGCCGCAGTGCCATCAGATGACCACAGCACGTTCGGATTAGCATTAATATTCAAAAAATATAACTTACCGCCCGCACTGCAAAAACTAAAATAGTCAGCATAAAAATTGCCAGGCGTAATATCCTTAATCAATTTGGTACCCTGCATCGTACCATTACTCTTCCATAATTCATTGCCGTTTATTCCATCATCTGCTGTAAAATATAAAGTACCATTTACGTCGGTCAGGTGATTTGGATATGAACCGAAAGAATTATTAATATCTTTTACCAGTACAGTACCTGCCGGAGTGCCATTCGTTCTCCATAGCTCATCCCAATATGTGCTATTATCACTTGCACTGATATACAGCAGGCCATTTGATTCGCAGAAGAAGTGTTGGGGTTGAGTATTAAAATAGGAAAAATAAAATGCGGGTGCAATGTTTTTTAGTAAAATTGTTCCTTTTGTACTTCCATCGCTTTTCCATAAACCAGTAATAAAATTGCCGTCAACCGCACCGAAATAGACTTCATTCTTAAAGGCAAATAAATTATAAGGATTCGATCCATCAACACCTGGAAAAATATCCTTCACCATCATTGTACCTGCAATAGTGCCATCGCTTTTCCACAATTCGTAGCCGGTTGAAAAATCGCCACCTATAAAAAAGACCAGTTTCCCTGTAACCGCCAGGTAATTATTGAAATAATAAGACAAACTGTTAGTTAACATATATGTACCTGCATTCGTTCCATCACTTCGCCACAATTCCTGTTCAGATGTTTGCCGGTTGCCCAGTGTATAAAATATCAACCCTTTATCTGTTACATTATAGTTGACTACATAATAGTTATCCCTGATTATATAAGGCGTTACTCTTTTAAGACCCGAAGAAATTCCGTTGGTCGTGTAGATTGCAGTACCAATACTGTTATCGTTGATGAAATAAGTTACATCGTTCTTATAGAGGAAATTGTTAGGATATGACCAGTCCAGGCCGGGCCAATTGTCATTTAAAAGTCCTGTTCCATCTCTTGTACCATCCGACCCGAATAATTCAGCACCTATTTCTGTATCAAATGCATTAAAAACCACCCCATTTTTTGTCCGGCCAATACCTTTAAAGAAAAAATTCGATCCCGCAAAAGAACTATTGGTTGATGTTGTATTGATATCTTTTAATAAAGAAGCTCCTGAGCCCGAAGCAGACCATAACTCACTACCGGTACTTTTGGAAAAGGCATTGAAGAGCAACCTGCCATTGCAATACGTAAGTTCTGAAGGTAAAGAACTACTACTGCCTGTATTGATATCACGCACTAAAAGTGTACCGTCCGATGTGAAATCACTTTTCCATAGCTCATCTCCATAAATATTATCATGCTTGGCGAAGTAAAATTCGCCATTGGCATCGTATAAATTATATACATAGGCATTTGCATTGGGTTCGAAACTTTTCATCAGCTCTGTACCATCACCCGTACCGTTTGAGATCCATAATTCATCGTGGCCTCCTCCTATCGAACTGATCACTTTCCAAATCAATTTATTGTTGATAATAGTCACATCCACCGGAACGAAAAAGTCTGCACCAAAAGGATCGTCTGCAAGTTCTTTAACAAGCGTTATGCCGGCAGCGTCAGCCGCATCGTATTTATAAAGCTCGCCAGTCCCTGTGAATTGTGTTTTCGAGGCAGACAGGTATAAAACATTATTCAATATCCTGAATGGAAAGTTTTCGAAAATATGCATGTAGTCGGTCCTTAAAAAAACATCATTAAAGCCCGGGGCATTTGTAGTTCCGACCTCTGTTCCATCTGAAGTCCATAACTTACGACCAGTTCCGTCGTCTACAGAAAAATAAAGTTTATGGTCATACTCCGTAAGTTGCATCGGGCCTGTAAAATCGGATCCAAAACCGATTTCCCTTACTACGAAGGTTCCAGCATCTGTACCGTCACTTCTAAAAAGCTGGTAACCTGAATTCCAGGTATAAGCAACAAACCATGCGAGATTGTTTGCGCCGGAGAGTCCATTGATGTTATAACCAATTCCGATTCCATTATCATAAATATCCTTTATCAGCATAGTTCCTTCAGCCGTACCATCCGTTTTCCATAACTGGCTATTAGCATTATATGCTGCTACGAAATAAACAGTTCCACTGATAAGAACAAACTGAGAAGGAAAACTACCGAAGTTTCCCGGAACTATATCCAACACCAGGTGTGTTCCGTCATTTGTACCATCAGAAATCCAAAGTTCCGATCCGGTGTCAGCAGTTTCAGCAGTGAAGTAGAGCAAATTATTTGCAACAATAATACCATATCCGTTTGAACTGGCTTCACCGGGATTAATATCTTTTAACATGTATGTACCTTCAGGCGTACCATTACTTCTCCATAGTTCCCTCCCATGCACTCCGTCTTCTGCAAAAAAATAACTCACGTTATTTAGTACTGCGAAGCTGTGCTGTCTGTTCAGCGCTGAATTTAAGGGGTTGCTTTCAGATAGTGTATTTAAGTCTTTGGTCAGGTGAACGTCTAAATCCCTGTTCTTATGATTTGAGTGCCTGGCATTACTAACCGGATTGATTAACTTTTTACGATCAAAGTTTTTACCGATGGCCTTTATTACCGGATCTGTAACCGGGGGTACTATTTTTGTTCCATACTTTATATTATTCGATTTTCCCGGCTTAGGATAAGTAGGTTTTTGAGCATTGACATTGACTGCTGCAAAAAGCACCAGCATACTAATTAGTAAAAATTTATATTTCATAAACTGTCAGGTTGTTTAAGAAGTTAAGAGAAGGTTCTATGTGGGATGTGTCAATAAAAAACCTACTGGCAGAATTGATAGCTGCTTAAATCAATAGGCCATAAAAAGTAAATGAAGAATTGGTAGGGGAAGAATTAAAGATCGCTTTATCTATTATCTTGAATATACACCATTAATCGACACGATTGACTAACACATCGATATATTGATCTCAATCATAACGGTCATTAACCACTGTTTTTAAAATGCGTGAACCCTTAGCGCCTTTGCGTGAAACCATATTTCGATCTGGCCTCACCGTTAGCCAAACCACTTTATCTTTTTTTATCGATCATGTTTATGGCAGCAATGATAACAGGATCTTCACCTCTCACCAGATCCTTTTTTGTATTCTTTACTTTTTTGTCGACCGGTGTGCCGATACTTTCGTAACATTTTCCGTCAGCAGCATAGTAACGCTGATGCGATAGAGACACCAGCCACTTGTTAGGTAATTCAAAACCATACATGTCCGAGTAAATACCGAGCGTATTCTCTCCTACCGTCTTCACATCCGGCAAAGCTTTCATGATCATCGCGAACACGTCGCCCGCACTGGCTGTCTGGTCGTTTGTGAGCACAGCTATCGGAACAATGAATTGCTTTTTCCCCTTCGGTTCGATGTACCATTCTTCAGGAGGACCAAAGTTTTCATAGCCACCCACGCGAACATGCTTAGTGTGACCCAGTATTTTTTTGCTTGTAAACCTGTTGGCCACCGCATAGGCGAAATCATCGTTGCCACCAATATTCACGCGCACATCTATCAGCATGGCCTTAACCGGCCCGAACAATTCCAGTACAGAATCAAGTATATCGCCGGAAAGGGCTGCATCCTTTGGTGGTTCGCCTTCCGTTTCTGTGGAAGCAAAGCAACGTGTGAATCGAAGGTATCCATAACCGTTGGCAAAACTATATTCAAACAACTTTCTTCCGCGATATGCAGGTCCTGCTCCCAGTATTTTCGGAAAGCCTTTCCTGTAAAGCGTTGTATCTGCCATTTGCCAAAACATTCGTCTAAGCGAATCGCTGGAGAATTCGCTCATGAACCTGGAAGGTTTTTCCGAAGTAAACTGGCGCTGGTTAGGTATGATAATGTTGATGTGATCATCCTGGAACGTCGCGACCATCTGTGAGAGCACTGAAAACAAGCTGTCGTCAGAAGTAGACGAGTTGATCATCGGTCTGTATTTCCTGTAAGTTTCTTTCCAGTCGATCTTTCTGATTTTAAAAAAAGCGTAACGATCTTCGAAAGTGAGCCAGAAAGTTTCAAAAGTTTTTTCAGGCATTGAAAGCGTGGTATCGCGGGGAAGAGATGCAGGATTTTGACCGGCAGAGAACTTTGCGGCGAAACAAAAAATGATTGTTGGTAAAAACCAAGCTAAATGTCGGTGCATTATCTTGTGGTTGGACGGGAAATTACCGATTTTATGTCATCACCGCTTTACTCAACGATATACAGATAATTGACTGCACCCACGCCACGGCCATGAATGCCGCCCATTCGACCATGGAAGACCTGGAAGATGCACTGCAATACTTTGCCGCGCTTTCTCATGGGATAAATTATTTCATATCGGGGGATAAAAAACTTAAAAAGAATGCCCTCCCTGCCCTACCCGTCAATACTGCCAGGGAATTAGTGAATTTAGTAAGTTGATTTTTTATTTTAGATTCTGCCAATTTACGCACTGATTTTTTCGGCTAAGCGCATCAGCCAACTCATGCCCCACTGATTTTGTATTCGGTTATACATCTACGTTAACACCATAGAAAAACACATCGGCCAAATGCTCCAACTGCTGCACACAGAAATTCAACATGAATTATGGATGTTGGTATCCCTTGCCATTGGGTTTATTTTGTGACAATAGTTAAAAAAAGTAAAATGTATCCAAACAATAACAACCTCCCGGTTTCTTTTACCGTACCTTTCAGCATGCAAAACATTGCTTTTTCACGTGTCCTGAAGATGAATGGAAGGGTCTGGGAGTTTAATTTCCGAAAACTTCCGGGTGAACCAAATGCCTTTCATACCGATTTCACTGATGCAAAGGATAACCGTATACAGTTTATCCTATTCCACGATATTGATGGTTCCTGGAAGATCAAAGGCACTTTAGTTCCTTCATGGGTTCTTAATGAGATCCCGATGTTAAGTAATGTTATTGATGAGCATCTTATTGTGGGAACGCGTTAATCTATCGCTGACCTTCCGCAGGTTTAACGGTAAATGGTTTTCCTCCGATCATCTTGCCATCGAAAAGTAGCATGGTTTCTTTTGCTTCAGCTTCATTTTCAAAGTCAACAAATCCAAATCCTTTGCTTTTACCGGTGGCATGATCCATCACTACTTTTGCAGAAGTAATGCTTCCGTATAATTCAAACATTTCCTTCAGATCACGATGATCCATGTCATAAGGCAGTCCTGCTACGAATAATCTCACTGTGAGTTTTGTGCGAAGGTATGCTATATAGCGTTCTTATCCCTGATCATACACTGTGATATTAGTAAGCCCTGCAGTAGCATTGGAATTGGCGTCAAGAAAGGTTCCCTGGTTGCAGCGTTGACTCCACCCTTGTGCAAAGCTAACAGCACCAGGGATGAACTGATGAGTGAAATTTTTTTCATGGCATTAAGATTTAAAAATTAAATGGTTGTAGACGGGGGTTGACTGAGAGAGTAATAAAGATACCAATGGGAATGTAACCAGGCAATATCCTCAGGCAATTGACGTTATCCCCCCTGGCGATCGACTTTTAGATTTCAGGTTCGTAATCATTTTACCCTTACCAATGGAATTCAGACATCTTTTTTATGTTAACCTGGTTCTATGCGTAATAACATTTTTAGAGGTGCTATTTAGCATCCGGAAAAATACATTGATAAAAACCTGCTTTCTTCTCATCATTTCCAGCCTCTTCGTCATGAATTTTTATTCTTTTATAACTGTTACCAACCGGTTTCAGTTCATCCTGGTGAAATGCATGAGAATTGTGTACGTATGCAGTACGATGCTTGCGGTTATTCACCTGGTTACGCCGAAAATACCTACATGGATCGTTGGGATCACGATTTTTTCCGTTTGTTTTCTTACAGGTCTGAGGTTATATTACTTCGACCAGATTGTGATTGACAGCCAGGCACCTGTTTCGACCCAGGTCTTTGCCGTGGGACATGAATTTCAAACTCCTCCCGCAGCGCGCTACATTGTATTCGCGCTTGTAATTCTTGTGACTGGCATTATATACTATTATTACCGGCAGTTTCTTTTTAAAATGAACCGGGAAAATATTCATTACAGGCACTTTTGCCGATTTATCATAGCTATGGTACTACCCTTTTTTTTGCTGGTGATATTTGGGATGCTCGGCAACTTTCGTGTTCTTGAGCCAGGTATAACTCCTTACCTTTTTTCGGTTTTCAGTTTTATCATTATTTTTTCGATCCTGTACCGGCCAAAGCTTTTGAACAAAACTGCCTATTTTCATCATCACCTGCGACAATAAATTAATGAATATTCCCTGGGGTAATTCACGTCGACAACAAAGTTCCCGGCACACAAAGGCCTTCCTCATCAGACAACACTTTACCCATTACCTTTTGCATGCTTTTAGGAATACCTTTCCTTTCTTCCTCAGAAAGTGTTCTGGTGATCTCCAACAATTCATCCTGGTCGTCATAGTAACCTACATAGAGCTCGTAACTTTCACCGGGATGAAGCCGCAACGCCAATTCACTATCTTGTTCATCCATATAAACACTGATAACCGACCATTGATCATTGTCCATAAATTCAAAGCGCACATCCACTGCTTTTTTGTTACGTATTTCTAACACCAGTTTTTCTATCAGTTTTCCAGCCTGGTTCTTTACCAACTCTTCGTAGTTCATAAAATAATTATAGTGAATAAGAAAATTATTACCCGCGTTTTTAAAAGTAAATTTTTTTTACACAACCGCTGTTATCCCCATCATTCTTCTTTCATTATCATCCCTAATCCTCGTATGAATTCTTCTTTTTTCGCTGTCATCCCGAATCCCCCCGAAGCGGGGTGAGGGATCTCACCTATGAATAACAAGATGACCCATATGAATAACAGAAAGAATCGTACCCGATCGAAGGGTGAATGGGCTCGGGATTACAAAAGAGGGAGAACGGCTTTCGCTTCGGTTGACACCCGGAGAGGAGAGGTGAATCGTTTTTTTCATTCGAGCAATGCTAAGTCTTTTTGAATGATCAGTACCTTCAACTATGGATTTTTTACTAGCTATCGAGATACTGGGCACTTTTGCTTTTGCGGTTTCGGGCGCTTTTGCAGCGATGGAAAGGAAACTGGATCCATTCGGAGTGATCATTATTTCTTTTGTTACTGCTATCGGCGGAGGAACGATCAGGGATATTCTGATTGGCGATCTCCCGGTCTCCTGGCTCATGAATTCATCCGGTATCTCCGTTATTATTATATCTGCTTTAGCTTCCCTATTGTTCACTCCCACACTCAGGAAATTATCCAACCTGTTGCTCATTTTCGATGCTGCGGGGCTTGGCTTGTTTACGCTGATCGGGATAGAGAAAGGCATTACACATAACTTTTCTCCCGGTATCTGCATCGCTCTCGGTACAATAACCGGCAGTTTCGGTGGAGTTTTACGTGATGTACTGCTGACAAATGTGCCGATGATCTTTCAAAAAGAGATTTATGCATCTGCCTGCATTTTGGGTGGCTCTGTTTATTTTCTGATGTCTTATTTGTCAGTAGAGATCGCGATAACACAGGTGGTGGTGATTGTTCTGATTGTAACGATCAGGTTGCTGGCAGTAAGACTGAAGTGGTCGTTGCCCAACTCCTACAGGAAATGAGGAGCAATGCGCCTACGCTTATGGCAATTTAAAATGCGGGTTAAACAACCGCTTTGCATTATCGTAATAGATTTTGTCTACGACTTCACGTGGAAGATGCAATCCCTTAAAACTACCGATGCCATCTTCGTTAAATACCTGGTCTGATACGAAGAAAGACCAGTAATACATTCTGCTTTCATGCACCCGTCTCTTCATTTCTTTTGCATCTTTTGCCACCCCAACCTGCACATCAGTTGCATAGAGCAATCTATCCTGGTATTTTATAAAAAAATCACGTGTCTTCTGCCAGTTATTTTTCGCATGCAGATATAAATCCGACATGCGCGCGAGATCAACATTCATATTCGGATACTTATCCAGTCGCTTTGCCAGTTCATCGAGACTCCATTCTATACTCCCCAGGTGTGCACCTATGAAGATAAGGTCAGGATGTTTTTCGAGCATGTTATCACGTGCCTGTACCTGTTTCTCATACGAAGGAAATTCAGGATGCAGATACATGTGGTATTCGGGATGCTCGCTGTAATAACCTTTATGCAATACCATCTGGTCGAGTGGAAGCCAGCACTCTCGGGGTTCACCGAGATGCCCGATCAACGGTACTTTGTTCTGTGTCAGAAAATGCAGAATCGTGTCAAACTTCGGGTTATCGATCATCACAAATTTTCCATCTGCGTCTTTCAGATCCATTCCGATGTTCTTCCAGACTTTTACAGCGATCGCTCCGTTTTGTATTGCAGATCTTAAATGATCAATAGTTGCTGTTTGCCATCCTTCGCGGTTGAAACCGCTGACAGAAAACGTAGTTGCATACTCTACCCGATCCGGAAAAGCTTGGATTTGCCTGATGGCAATTCTTTCCTGTTCATTCATTGGCACGCCAAAAGGTCTGTCATCCACTATGTCCAGGAATTGCACATTGTCTGTCGAGGCCTGTTCGATGAAAGTTGTTTCATCCGTATTAAGATGTATATGGGTATCAATTTTTTTGACAGAATCAAAATCATTAACCGAATACCAGGCGTTGTCCACTGATTGAGTAGCCGTTTTCTGCTCATTTTTGCAAGATAGAAAAAGCAGTACATGAAGTAGCAGTATGATCAACAAGCATCGCATTTGATTCATCATCATGCAGTCATTTTTTCATTTACTGATTTACTGCAATTGCCGGAAACCATTTTTCAGCATTCTTCAGGTATATTTTGTCAACCACTTCTTTGGGTAATTTCATCCCGTTGAATTCTTTTTCCACTTTCGGAACTTTCATCCGTTCATCCGAAGTGAAGAATTTCCAATGCCGCAGCCAGTTCTCATGTGCAAGCCTGCTAACCTCAACAGGATCCTTTTTACTATTTACACCTTCATCAGTTCCATAGATCAACCGGTCCTGGTATTTAATCAGAAAGTCATGCACTTTTTTCCAGTCAGTAACAGCCTGGTATTGGAAATGTGAAATCCGTTCAGCCATGTCTACTGCCATGTTTGGAAATTTATCCAGACGTTTGGCAAGTTCATCAACGCTCCATTCCAGGCTGCCCAGGTGGGCACCAACGAATCGTATATGAGGATGTTTCTCCAGCATCCGGTCTCGCGCATTGATCTGGTCTTCATATGATGGATATTCAGGATGCAGGTACATGTGATATTCCGGGTGTGCCGCGAAATAGGTCTTGTCGCCGGCAACAGTCATCTGGTCAACAGGAAGCCATGCATTTCGCGGTTCACCGAGGTGCCCGATCAATGTTATATTATTTTTTTCGATTAGATCGATGATCGTATCAAATACGGGGTTGTCGATCATTACAAATTTTCCCTGGATATCCTTCAGCTCCATTCCAATGTTCTTCCAGATCTTGACTGCAATGGCGCCACTGTCAAACGATTTCTTCAGATAATCAAGTGTTTCTTTCAGCCATCCTGGTGAATTGAAATCTTTCACGGAAAAAGCAGAGGCGAAATAAATATTTTGAGGGAAAGCTTTTACTAATTTCAACGCAACCTGTTGTTGCTGATCAACAGGAACTGCCGGCGAATTAACATTTACCGTCAGGAACCGAAAATTGTCTGCCTCAGCCTGTTTAATAAATATCGAATCAAATACACTGATGTGCACATGCGAATTGAATTTTCTAACTGAAGGGAAATCTGCCGCTGAATAATAAGACACTGCAACCGAATCTGCAGTTTCTTTTGATCCATTACCCGCCATTCCATTTCCTGCATCCCTGCAGTCAGACCACAAAAGGACCAACGCAAGCATACACAGATTGAATTTATTTTTATCGAATTTCATTGGTAGTTGATTAAGCTTTAAAAGATAACGGTGCTCTTCTCTTCCATTTCCCTTTTGTAAAATCAGGTATATCAATCAATTTGCTTTTATTCGCCACAGACTGAACAGAGAGCGGAAAGATAACACTGCTGGTAACAGAATCATAAACATCAAAATAAGGCATCTTGTTTTCCCTCAGGGCTTTCACTAATAAATGCCAGGTGAGCGGGAGTTTCGATCCACTGCCGCCATGGCCCCTGATCGCTTCTTTTCTTTCAGGAGGATTGTAACTTTTAAGCAGGGGATGCCTGAATTCAGCCAGGTATTTTTCAGCGGGTTCCCATTCGTGTTCTTTAGGACTCATTCCTTCAATATATATTTTCGGACCTTCCAATGCACTTCCACCAAGATAAATTCCCTTAGTTCCCTGCAACCTGAACAGTTCACGGGGATGAGGTGTGTTTGTGTCATAATTCAGTGTAATTATTTTACCATTTTCCGTTTGCAACAATGTTGTGTTGCAATCTCCCTGCTTCATTTTTTTACTTGCATAGGGGTGGTCTTTCCCATAATTCAACGCAGCATATTTATTGATCATTACGCTTTTGGAGCTCATGGATACCAGGTGATCGAGTCGGTCACCGTGATTAATATTTGTGTAGGAGATGATCTTGTTCATCGGGTGGTCAGGGTAAAGGTTACCATTATGACTAACGTCATAGGCCAAACGCCAAGGTTCTTCTTCCGGATTGAACTTCACCATTCTCAGATCATGAACATAGCCACCTTCAGCCTGTAATATTTCACCAAACAGGCCGCTTTGCACCATATTTAAAAGTGTAAGTCCGTCTTTCGATTCAAGCATCGCCTGTTCAAGGGCAAGTGTTGCCCATTTACCTGTTTTTTCGAAAGTTTCTACAAGTTCCCAGGCATCATCCAGTGTAAGTATGATCGGTACTTCGGATACTGCGTGCTTCTCATTTTTCATCGCTGCCAGGCAGATCTGTGCATGCCATTCCCAGGAAGTGGAACAGATAACAGCATCAAGTTTTTCTTCTGCACAAAGACGTTTAAAATCTGTGGGACCCTTATCGTACAACTTTGGAGTTGGTCTGCCCGATTCTTCTATCCATCTTTTGGCATTGTACAATCGTTCAGGTTTGATCTCGCAAATAGCGGGCACTTCCACATTTTCCATACCGAGAGCCACATCCAGGTGATATGATCCCCGGCCTCCTATGCCAACAAAACCCAATCTCACCGGCTTGTCATCATTTGTTTTTGCGAGGGTATCTAAGGGCAAGCCCATGCCTGCGAGCGCAACACTCCCTAATGCTGCACCTGTAGATTTCAAAAAATCTCTCCTGTCGAAGTTGTTGATTTCCATACGTCTTGTTTATCCAATAAAGCTACGAATCGTATCATGTCTTTGCATGAACTTCTTTGCGCAAACTTCTTTGCGTCTTCGCGTGAACTCCTTGCGTCTTTGCGTGAAATCCATTACAAAAATGCAAAGTATCGCAAAGGAATAAAACAATTTGCTACGTATATTTATCGACAGTAAGGAATATATGAATAAGGAAATCAAAGAATACAATCAATCACAATCAAGCGATGAGAGAGAAATCTGTGATGTGCTCTCAGAAGAAATTAACCGCATCCTGCCCGAAGCAGAAAGTAAGATCTGGCACAGGCATCCTGTGTGGTTCCTGGACGGAAACCCCATTGTAGGATACAGCAAACTAAAAAATTGTATTCGCCTGCTTTTTTGGAGTGGACAATCTTTCGGTGAAACCGACCTGCAAAAAGAAGGAACTTTCAAAGCAGCGGAAGCCCGCTACACTTCAGTAGAAGAGATCAATATGAAAGATCTTAAACGCTGGCTGAAAAAATCCAGGGACATTCAATGGGATTATAAAAATATTGTCAAACGAAAAGGCTTGTTGGAACGCCTGAAGTAATCTTCCCTGTCAGATTTTTTCGCCTGTTATTTTCATTATTACTTTTCCTGAAGTGACCGATTTTTTCAAATGAAACTTTATTCTGAAAATCTTCTCACCCCAGGAATTTTTCAACCTTGCGTCGGTTATTGATATAGGTTCAATTTCCGGAGTGAGATTTTTATCATAAGTGATATTGAGCCTGAAACCATCTCCCAGAATAACCATCCTGCCATTTTGGACCTCAACGGGAACGGCACTCATCAAAGTGAAATAGGTTTTCCCTTTTGTCTCTGAAAGACTGAAATCATCTGTTACAGTAACAGATTTGTTACCGGCGAAATTCCAGGATCTTTTCCATGTCTTTATTCCGGCTTCCTTAGGATATGCATTCTCTAAATTCATTGATAACATCACATTGCTTCCTGATGAAGAGTACAGAAGATCTTTTGCAGCAAACTCTCTTCCCGGTGATTGCATCACACCATTTACAGTCGGACAATTGTGATAAGCAGATTGCATCGTCCAGATTTCATAACGTTTGTCACTGAAAGTTTTTGCGGAATATGTTTCTACCCCAACATCAATTAAAGCCGGCTTGCCATCATAATACACAATAAAATTTCCGACGTCGTTGTGATTATGGCTTTCATTATTATGACCTCCCTGGGCACCTAAGAAAAATCCATCATTAGTTTTAGTAGCTGATCTCGCTGTCAACACCTGAGTTTGAGGCAACCAATATACTGTGTTGGGCCTGGCAGTTGATGAAAATTTTTGCAGGTTCTGCACTTTGAAAACTGTCATCAATGGCCGGTAAACGCTTGCATTATTGTCATAGTCTTCAGACGTTTGGTCTCTGAAGGCCCATGCGCCAAGTTCCATTAATGTGTCATTGGCAATGCGTTCACCATACCCATACACCACGGCCGGATCAACATTCATTTTTGCTGATGCATCCGCGAAATCGATGTAGTAGTCATCGGCAATGTGAACCTTGTAGATGTATGACCCAATATTTTTTACCAAAGGGTTCTGATAGATATTGAAAGCTTTATCGCTTCCATAATAAAATAGTTCAAGGCAGTCATACAAAGACCCGCCGGCACGGTTCCAGTAAGTAGGACCTTCGTCACAACCACCGTCTTCGGGATAATCATCGAGGAAATGGTCGAGACAGGTTGCAATCTTCTTTAAAGATTCTTCCTTCTTTTTTTTGTCTTTTTCCATGATCAGCACGCAGGTGAGCCAGTTGGATACGATCCAGGGATTCCAGTTGTTCACAGTCCTTGAATCGAATCCCATCCACCAGAAATCAGTTCTTGCGAAATTGGGTGCAAGAATCCTTCTGTCTGTTTCGATGAGCATTCTTTCCGTAATTGCGGGCGAAATACTGTCCAGTTTATCTCCTAAAAAATAGTAGATCCACGCAATTACCGAGGCGGTTTCAGCCGCAAACAGATCGACAGTTGGTTCAGTAATATCTGGCAGTCCGTAAGTTTTTTTCTGCATGCTCAGATGAGCGGGGTATCCCCAGTAAGATTGCTCACAGGTAGCCCACACTCCGTTTAAAATGTCATTCAGATATCTTCCTTTATGCTCAATACATTCTGCGATCAGCAATGTTCCGAGAACTTCTCTTCTCATTTCAGCAACGTCCTGGTAATTACTGCGGTTACCTGTTTTGCTGTATTCGAGAAAAAGAGACGCCTTTAAAGTAGGCCATTCGTACCCAATATATTTGTCAGCATTTTTTATGATCTTTTCCCTGTATGCCTGCGGAATGCTATTCCATTCGTCTCTCTCATCATAGTGTGGAAACTGGTGAAAAGTTGAAGATGTCAGTTTATCAATACCAACCCTTGAAAGTTCATTGGAGATCAGGCTGCGTTGTGAAAATAATAGGGATGAATAAACGAGACCCAAAATGACTACGAAAAAAGATTTCCTTATTGTCATGCGGAAAGTTGGATGGCTTCTCAAATCTACACTAATTGAATTTTTAAATTCCATCTTCATTTCTTAATAAAAACGGGGAGTTCATCAATAGCAACATTGATTTCGATCGTCCGGGGACCGCTGATAGTTTTTCCATGTATAATATCCATCCACTTTCCTTTCGGTAATACCACTCTCCTGCTGTTGCCGGACCGAACCACCGGCGCCACCAGGATGTTGTTTCCCAACATAAACTGATCGTTGATTTTTTCAAAACCCTGGTGCGGGAATTCATAGTCCATCATCCTGACTATCGGTTCTCCCGTAACGGCAGCCTGCAACCTCAGTTCTTTAATAGTATCGATATACCTTGACCGGATGACAATGGCTTGTCTAACCGCGTCGAGATGCTCTTTATCCAGGATACGCCAGGGCGCAACAGAAAACTGCATCATGGGCATGAGTGCATGGCACTGTGCAGATCTGACGATGAGATCCTGGTTGATATTTTTCATATTTACAAACGATCCCATTTCTCCCCCACCGATCATATCCGGGCAGGTATAGGGATATCCCATGATCCCCTGCAAAAGTATATTTGGAATCAGCAGCTGCAATTCACTCCAGCTATGTCCCTTGTCCCTGAGCCTTTGAGCCAGCGGTTGCCCTCCCATTTTCCAGGTGGCCCTGTATTCATTCAGCGGATAGGACAAACCGATTTTTGCAAATAGTTCTGCATGTTCATCCGGATCAATTTTACGATCGCTCTCCAGATCCACATAATATTCCGGGTCTCCTGCGTCAAACTTAAAGCCGTCAATCTTGTTCGATTTAACCAGATACTGTAATTCACCGTTAAACCAGTTGACCGCAGCGGTATCAGTAAAATCCAGAACAGCGCTTGATCCATTCCACCATTTCACGATCTTAGGATATCCATCTTTTTCTTTAAGCAAAAGGTCATTAGCCTGGAGTTTGCGGAATGTTTCCGAATCGGGACTAACAAAAGGGCAAACCCAAACCATCACTTTAAATCCCCATCGATGAAGGGTATCGACCATCGCTGAAGGATCTGAAAATTTCCCGGGATGAAATTTCCAGGTACCATAGTCCACCTGCCAGTTATCATCAATCATGATCACACCGGGTGGGAAGCCGTTGTCGATAATGGCTTTTGCATATTTCAAAATATCATGCTGATTCTGGTCGTAGAGCAGTTCGATCCATGTATTATACTGAGGGTTGAAAAACAAAGAGGTGTCTGGGGCTGTACCTGTGGGAGGAAAGAAATTAGCGCTTGCATACCGGTAAGCTTCGCGAAGAGAGTTCCCAGGTTTTTCTGAAATGAAATTGCCGTAAGCTTGTACTAATAATATGGAGTTGCTGTCGTACCTGATGGAAAACGGTGTTGCTGACCATACTACTTTGCCTTTGCTGGATAACAGCAAGGGTTGGGCCTGGTTGCCATATAAATTCGCATGAAGATCAGCGTGATAACCCTGCGTTAATGGCATCATATTGCCATGATTGATGATACCCACCCACCAGTATTCGCCGGTAGTAACTGGGATGGACATACGAACTGAATCGGCGTTTTGCGCCTTCACTTCCGCTAACGGAAAAAGCGAAATAAAAGCTATTGCAACCAAATAGCATGAGGGGGAAGGGGTTTTTCGCATGATGATCTTTTGCAGGTAAAATTAAAAAATGGAAGATATGCTTTGTTGATTGTCAACCCATCCTTTGACCCTTGTTTCAAGGTTACTTTAATCGTTTTAGTAAATGATCAGAGATGCTCTGAAGATACTCTTATCAGTCCCCAAAGTATCTTCTGAGACACAAGAATGCAAATACGTTCTGCCCTGGTAAGAGGTCCGCAAATAGGAATTACCATAAATTGATCCGCTGAGTGATAATGACTTACAGCTTACCCGGAGATTATAGTAGGACTGTATTTATATTTATGCCAGAATCGTTGACTATATGAGATGAAATACCTGATCATCCATATTCTTTTTCTCGCTTTGTTGCCTTTGATACTGCAATCACAACCGGTAGTTTCTATTAAGGTTTACGGAATGATCAGTCCTGCCACTACTGATTATATCCACAAGGGAATTATTAGAGCTGAAGCGCTACAGGCGGAATGTATCATTATTCATTTAAATACGCCGGGTGGCCTGCTGCAGTCGACCAGGACGATAGTAAGTGATATACTGGACTCACCGGTACCTGTTATCGTTTTTGTGTCTCCGGGAGGTGCACAGGCAGGATCAGCAGGTGTATTTCTAACACTTGCAGCACATGTAGCCGTCATGGCTCCTGGAACGAATATAGGTGCCGCACACCCAGTTTATACCATGAGCCAACCCGATACGGTAATGAATGAGAAAATTACCAACGACGCCATAGCCTTTATCACCACTATCGCTGAAAAACGCCACCGCAATGTTGAATGGGCAATAGCATCGGTTCGTAACAGCCAATCCATCACAGAGAATGAAGCATTAAAAATGAATGTGATCGATCTTATTGCAGCAAATGACCGGGAAATTTTAAAATTTATAGATGGAAAAACGTTTGTTGTTGCTTCGGGCCGCAAAAATATTCAGGTGAATAATGCTGCTATCGAAGAAATAGAAATGACCTGGATTGAGAAACTGCTCCACATCATCAGCGATCCTAACATCGCGTATGTATTATTCATGCTCGGTTTATACGGATTAATGTTTGAGGTGTTTAACCCCGGCGTATTTTTCCCGGGCATTATAGGTAGCATTTGTTTTGTTCTGGCGTTGTATGCCATGAATACATTACCCGTCAACTATGCCGGTGCCGCGTTAATTGTTCTTGCTGTGCTGCTCTTTATACTCGAGATAAAAATCATCAGTCATGGTGTGCTGGCGATCGGAGGCATTATTGCCATGATCCTTGGTTCGATGATGCTAATCCGGACCGACCGGGAATGGGATATCGCTGCGATTTCGTGGAGTATTATCCTACCCTCAGTGATCACTACTGCGATATTTTTTCTGTTTATCATCGGAATGGGATTAAAGGCTCAGCGACGAAAACCTGTATCCGGAATACTGGCCATGGTGGGTGAAACAGGTAAAGTAATCTCAGCATTGCAGCCAAAGGGTACGGTGCTTGTTCATGGGGAGATCTGGAATGCCGTTTCCGAGCAAGAGGATAATATCCCTGAAGGTGTGCGTATACGCGTGCTGTTTATAGAAAAATTCATGCTTCATGTTGAATCCATTGACACTTAATATTTGAATATGCAAACATTTCCATTATACGCCGTGGTGATCGTTATCCTCGCTTTATTTTTACTCAGCAGTTCCATAAGGATCTTAAGAGAATATGAACGAGGTGTTATTTTCAGGCTGGGTAGACTCGTAGCCCTCCGGGGACCGGGATTGATCTTGCTGATACCCATTATTGACAAGATGGTAAAAGTGAGTTTAAGAACGGTGGTGATGGATGTTCCGCCTCAGGATATTATCACCCAGGATAATGTTTCTGTGAAGGTAAATGCCGTAGTGTATTTCAGGGTCATGGATCCGCAGAAAGCTATAGTTGAAGTCGAAAATTTTCTGATGGCTACCTCCCAATTTTCGCAGACCACATTGAGAAGTGTACTAGGACAATCGGAATTAGATGATCTGCTTTCACAAAGAGAGAAAATCAACCAGAAGCTGCAGCAGATCATCGATACACATACGGAACCCTGGGGCATTAAAGTTTCGAATGTAGAAGTTAAACAGATCGACCTGCCGCAGGAAATGCAGCGTGCGATGGCGAAACAGGCAGAAGCGGAAAGAGAACGCAGGTCTAAAATAATTGCCGCAGAAGGAGAATTCCAGGCCTCGCAACGACTTGCTGACGCGGCTAAGATCCTCAGCGATCAGCCGAGCGCACTAACGTTAAGATATTTGCAAACGCTCAGGGAGATTGCTACTGAAAACAATTCCACCACTATTTTCCCGATACCAATAGATCTCATCACCGCGTTTATAAAAAAGTGAATTCCTGATAATGTCGTTTTTGATAAATATTTACTCAATTTATCATTGATAAAATCAAAGGCGCAAGAAAGAGGATTAATTATTCGGTTCAGCAATTTTACCAAGGTCGAACGAAAATCGCGACACTTTAGGGATCCATTCCAAAAATTGTTTTTCTTTCATCGGAAACCATTGATGTGTTATTATTGGTTTTATCCAGTTCACTAGTTCGGCGTATTCGGGCTCGTATAACTTCATCTTTTTGACGTCCTGTAGTGCTTCACCTACCTTTCCTCCGCCTTTCAGATGT
>Ga0111538_10004007_pt1 | contig 20517 bp, 18 predicted proteins | sample SoiMethybrSBSTD1_FD_79669 | JGI IMG/M metagenome (GOLD analysis project Ga0111538, IMG submission 79669) | Bulk soil microbial communities from a Populus tree surrounding site in Tennessee, USA - Soil MetaG P. TD hybrid SBSTD1 (version 2)... | ecosystem: Environmental > Terrestrial > Soil >... | reverse complement strand
CGATGGAGCGGGTGCCCCGGCCGGATGGTTCGTCAGCGACCGGCTCGATCAGACGAACCTTGAGATCCGCCTCGATCACATCGACGTCGATGCGTGAGGCGAGTTCGCGAATGCAATCGATAGTCGCAGTCACCGAAACCGCGTTCAGAATCCAATAAGGCACGAAGCCTGACACGGCTCCGGCTTGGCGGCGTTGCTCGAGCGTCTGCAGGAGAGCGGGTTGGGAGCGGGTTGCGCTTTCCCGCAGAGCACCGACGATCTCGCGATGGCGCTGAGGAAACGACGCCCCGGCATCGTGCAGCTCTTGGTCAATCGAGTGGATCTTTGCTTGATCTTTGAGAACGACGAGAACTTTGATGCGTTCGCTGCCGCTTTTCCCGGCGATTTGGCGTTCCAGTCCGGGAGTAAGCTGCCCGGCTTGGGCGATCGGGATTACGCCGCCTAGGAGTGCGGCGGCGAGCAGACACGCGACACTCCGGATCAGGGCTGCCTCCGAGCGGAGCTCGTGATGGGGTGGTTTCGGAAGCCGAGTGCCTTAGAGGTTATCACAATCGCTCGGCGGGGCTCCATCCTGTCCTCCCCGGCCCAGCTCCCTCCTTCGATTTCCACCACAAACTCCCGCGATTTCTTACCCAAAAACTCCTCTTTGACTTGGAGAGATCGGACCGTCTAGTCTTCCCGAACCTCTCCTCCCAGGAGGTGACAGATGAAGAGAGGCGTTCCGAATTCTCTCCGGTTCCCCCTTCTCTTGTTGTTTCTTGCTCTTCTGGGGCTCGTGGTGTGGTCCGGCTGCGGCCGGGACAGCGTCATGGGGCCCGAGGATGACGCGAACGTCGCGCCGCTGGCTCGCGGCGAGGCCGTCGTCATCCCCGCCGACGATCCTCGCGTCGTGCAGGTCATGGCTCTGCAGGAAGCCAGTACACCGGATTTCTTCCGCGATCCCAATATCGTCGGGACCGCAACCGGTGTGGACGCCGCAGGCGCGCCCGCGATTCTCGTGTTCGTCGTGGACGAAAACGAAGCCGCGGTGCCTTCGACGATCGATGGAGTTTCCGTGGTCGTCCAGACGACCGGGCGCCTCGTGGCCCGCAAGTCCGGTGGCGGCGGCGTGAACCATCGAGCGATACAGACTCCTCCGATTCAGCTGGGCACGTCGGGAGGTTGGCGTTTCGACCTCGCGAACGGTTTCTGCTGCGGAGGTACGTTGGGATCGTTGATCAACAAGGGCGGCACGCAGCACATTCTGAGCAACTGGCACGTGTTGTATTCCGACATCGTGAACGGTGGAAATGGGCGCACGGCACAGCCGGGCGATCCCGTGGTCCAACCGGGACTCATCGATGTCGGCTGCAATGCGAACAGCGCGCAGAATGTTGCCACACTCGTCTCGGGCGGCGGCAGTCTTCCGAGCGGGAACGTCGATGCTGGAATTGCCGCGGTGATCCCCGGCATGGTCCGCACCGATGGTGCCATTCTCGAAGTTGGTACGCTCTCGTCGAGCACGGTGGGCGCTTCAATCGGACAGGCCGTGAAGAAGAGCGGCCGCACGACCGGACTTTCCCGAGCCTCGGTCACCGGTTTGAATGCTTCCGTGCAAATCACGTATGAGAACGAGTGCGCCGGCGGAACGGCGTTCACCAAGACGTATACCGGTCAGGTCATCACCTCGAACCGCCGCTGCGGATTCTTGGATGGTGGAGATTCCGGTTCGCTCATGGTGGAAGACATCACGACGAATCCGCGGGCGGTCGGACTTCTGTTCGCCGGAAGCGTCGTCTGCAACAATTCGTCGATTGCGATTGCCAACCCAATCAATGCGGTGCTGAGTTTCTATGGCGCAACGATGGTCGGCAACTGATGTGGATGCGCCCGCGCTTCCCCGAAAGCGCGGGCGTCTCTTTCTTCTCGCGCGGGCCGCGTTCTTTGCGCTTTGCAGCGCAATTCTCTGCAGCGGCTGCAGCAGCAGCTCTTCCTCCACGACCACGACGAAGTCCACGACTCAAGCGAGTGCCAGCACGATCCAATTTCCTCGAGAAGCTTCCGTGCCTCCCCAACCGATCGAACAGGTGATCGAGCAGTACACCCACGATCTCTTGTCCATCGACGGGGTCGAGGTCGTCTATGCCGCCGAAAACGAGACGCACCAGCCGGTCATCACGATCGGCGTCGCCCAAAAGACGGACGAGCTGATGCGCTTGCTTCCCAAAGCGATCGAAGGCTATCCCGTCGTCATTCAAGAGACCGGCCCGGTCGCTCCCCGCTGATTTGCCGCGAAGCTTCTACCAGGCGGATCCGGCAAGCGCCGCATTCGCGTGTAGGCTGCGCCGCGCGGCGAGGTTGATGCTCTCGGTCATCACGTCCACCGGATTCAAGTCGTCGGTGAAGATCGGGGCGGATTTCGTAGCGGGAGCGTAGCGATTGTTCCACGCGTGGTTTCTCTGCACGCAGCTCCAGTGCTGAAAGTCGTCCGCCAGGAAATTGAAGGGGCGTCCGAGACGATTCTCGTCGAACTCCAACGGACGGTGCGCGGCCATCAGGATGACATTCCCCAAAGCGTTCGGGGGCTCGGCCGTCGGCAACGCGGCGACATTCTCGAAGCTCGTGCCCATGGTCTTGAAAAGCGCGGCCACGAGAGGATCGTTCCATCCCACCGACTCCACGTTCATGACCAGCAAACCATCCGGCGACAAACGATCCGCCATGAGCGCCATCGCCTCGCGCGAGACCAAGTGAAAGGGAATGGAGCTCGAGCCGAACGCATCGAGCACGATGAGATCGTAGCGATCGTCATGCTCTCGAAAGAAACGACGGCCATCCATGACGAACACGCGAGCCGCGTCTTCCAAGTCGAAATGTTCGCGCGCCATGGTGACGACTTCTGGATCGATCTCCACCGCATCGACGCTCCACCCGTCGCGATGAAAACTGCGCGCGACCGATCCACCGCCCAGCCCCACCAAACACATCTTGCCGGAGTTCTCGAAGAAACACTTGGCGACATCGATCACCGGAACGTACGCAAAATACGTGTCGCCTGATTGCGGATCGACGATCGTGTGAATCCCGCCGTCGATGAGAAGGAATCTGCGCTCGTTGCGATCGACAACGCGCAGCTCGCCGTAGGCGCTGTCGCGCAGCGCAACGATCGCCGGGTCGCGGGCGCCGCTGCGAATTCCGGCGAGGAAGAGTCCCGCCAAGAGGAGAAGCCCCACGGCGGCGCCTTGACGCACCCGTTTCGCGTCGCGCCGCGGTTCCAAAAGCCAAGCGAGCGCCGACGCACCCACGAGCAAGATGCCGACGAGACGGGTCAGCCGCCCGACACCTACGACCGGAATGAGCCAGAATCCCACCGCCAAGGCGGACAGCACGCTGGCCATCGTGGAGATCGCGAAGACGTCGCCAGCGGCGCGCCCCACCTCGTTCACGCTCGCCGTCTTCAAACGAATGACGAGCGGCGTGACCATTCCCAAGAGCGAAAGGGGCGGCGCGAACAAGATGAACGCCGCCGCCAAAACTGCGCTGCGCAAACCGAGCGGCTCGACCAAATTCAAGAGCGGCGTTCGCATCCACGGGATCAACAAGATCCACGCACCCGCGGCAGCCAAGAGATATGCGAGCCCCGCGGAGCCGGCGCGGCGATCGGCCCATCGACCACCGATCCAATAGCCAAGGGCGAGTGCCACCAAAGTGACCGTGATGAGCGCCGACCAAAGGAAAATGCTGACCCCGTAGAAGGGACCCAAAAGCCTCGTCCCCAAGATCTCGATGGCCAGCACCGATGCGCCGGAGATGAACACGATCGCGAAAAGAAGAAAGCTTTTCATCGACGGTGAGTCACCCTCGCCGGGCCTTTCAATCCGCGAACGAAATCGTCGGTCGGGCTCATTTACTGAAACGGCACTTTGCTCTCTCGCAGGAATCGGTGCAAGGGACGCCCGGATGGTATGAAGCAATCACTTCGGACGCTCGGGCGAGCCGAAGCCAGCCGGAGAGAATAGCTGACATTTTGACTGAATTCTGGATACGACCTTGTCATCAAGATACGTCATCTTGACAGCATATCTCGCAATTCTTGCCGCGACGGATTCAGAAACGTTTGTCTTATAATGACTTATCAACTTGCTTCCCCGAGGCACGCTGCGTGCATTCCTCCTCCCCGACAGCTTCCCCAAGACAGGAAGCATCCCACTCAAGGAGGATGAAAAATGTTGGTGCCGCAAGTCCGCTCTCTCGTTCCATTGTTGAATCCGACCTCGAACATCGATCGATTCCTGGAGGACTTCTTCAGGCTCGAACACGTTCTCCCCACATTCGAGCGCGAGTTCGAGGTGTTCCCCGCGTGGAACGTAAGTGAGGACGACCGCAGCTTTCGGATCGAAGCCGAGCTCCCGGGATTCACTCGTGAGGATCTCGAGATCCAGGTGACCGCAGACGAGCTTCGCCTGGCGGGCGCCCGCGAGAAAGCCACCACCGACGAGAAGACGAAAGTTCATCGTCGCGAGCGCTTCACCGGGAAGTTCACCCGCGCGCTTCGGATCCCTGTCCCAATCGACGCGGCCAAGGTCGAGGCCGTCTTCCAAGACGGAATCCTGACGATCACGCTGCCGAAGTCGGAAGCAGCTCTGCCGCGGAAGATCCAGGTTCAAGCCGCAACCGCAACGAAGTAGGGAGGAAAAGCCATGACGAACACTTCCCCGGCCCGGTCGACGTGCGGGAGCGCATGCGAGTACAGTCCCCGGACCGATGTGATCGAAACCGCCGGAGAGTTTCAAGTCGAAGTCGAGCTTCCGGGAGTCCGCCCAGAGGATGTCGACGTGGATCTCGAAAGCGGTATCTTGAAAGTCCGAGGCCGGGTCGCGCCTCGTAAAGAAAGCGATCTCGGGGTTCAAGTCCGGGAATTCGATTCGAGCGATTTCGTCCGCACACTGCGGCTCGACGACTCCATCGATTCCGGAAGAATCAGCGCGGAAACGAAGGATGGCCTTCTGACGCTTCATCTCCCCAAGAAGGGAGCTGTGGCTCCGCGAACGATCCCGGTGACTTCAGCGAATTGAAGGGTCGGGGGGATGGGGTTGGGTTCGCCTCGTCCCCCCGCCTTCGTTCACGATCTCGAAGGGAGTGGCATTCATGTTCGGGCTTTTCGATCCGCTTTACATGTTGATCGTCGCGCCGACGGCGTTGTTTGCGTTGTGGGCGCAGATCAAAGTCAAAGGGGCATACGGCAAGTGGAGCCAGGTCACGGCGTCGAGCCGGTTGAGCGGTTCGCAAGCCGCCGACCGCATGCTTCATCATGCGGGGATCAACGACGTACGCATCGAGCCCGTGCAGGGATACTTGTCCGATCACTACGATCCGCGTTCGAAGACGCTCCGGCTTTCCCCCGGAAACTACGAAGGACGCACGATCGCCGCGGTCGGCATCGCGTGCCATGAAGCGGGACATGCGATCCAACATGCCACGCGCTATGCCCCATTGGGCTGGCGCACGGCCATCGTGCCGATGGCCAACATCGGTTCCATGTTGGCTTGGCCGATGATCATGCTCGGTATCATTTTGCAGATGACCCAGCTCGCCACGCTCGGCGTGCTGGCATTCTCGGTCTTGGTTCTCTTTCAGATCATTACGCTGCCGGTCGAGTTCGACGCATCGAATCGCGCGAAACGGCAATTGCAATCTCTGGGGATCATCGGCTCCCGTGAAGAAGCAAAGGGTGTGGCGCAAGTTCTGGATGCGGCCGCATTGACGTATGTCGCGGCCACGATTTCCGCGGTGGCTCAGCTTCTTTACTTCGCGATGCGCGCGGGTCTGTTGGGAGGTCGCCGCAACGATTAATCCGAGCGGGGGCGCACCGGTGGTCGAAGTCGTGAGCGTTCGGAATCGGGAGGCGCTCCATGCCTGATCCGTCCAAATTCACTCAGAAAACTCGCGAGGCCATTGAGAGCGCGCAGACGAAAGCGCTTCGTCTCTCCCATCAGGAGGTCGATGCCGAGCACCTTCTGAGTGCACTGCTCGAACAGGACGACGGGCTCGTTCCGCTCGTCTTGGAGCGGGCTGGTGCCTCCGTTCCCACGATTCGCGCACGCATCGAAGAAGAATTGCAGCGCCGCCCCCGCGTGACCGGCGGATCCACGGAAGCGGGCAAGATCTATGTCACGCAGCGCCTGCAAGCACTGCTCGTCAAAGCGGAGGACGAGGCGAAGCGCCTCAAAGATGAATACGTCTCCGTCGAGCATCTTCTTCTGGCGATGGTCGACGAAGGCAAGCGGACCGCGGCCGGACGGATCCTTTCCGAAGCCGGAGCGAATCGCGCCGCAATTCTGCAGGCATTGACGTCGATTCGTGGATCGCATCGGGTGACCACCGACACCCCCGAACAGGCCTATCAAGCGCTCGAGAAGTACGGCATGGACCTCGTGGCGCTCGCGCGGGCCGGCAAGCTCGATCCAGTCATCGGCCGCGACAGCGAGATCCGCAGCGTGATTCGCATTCTCTCGCGCAAGACGAAGAACAATCCCGTCCTGATCGGTGAGCCCGGCGTCGGCAAGACTGCCATCGTCGAGGGATTGGCGCAGCGCATTCTGCGCGGCGACGTCCCCGAAGGCTTGAAGGACCACACGATCTTCCAGCTCGACATGACTGCACTCATGGCCGGCGCGAAATATCGCGGAGAATTCGAAGAGCGTCTGAAGGCGGTCCTGCAAGAGATCAAGGCCGCCGAAGGACGCATCATCCTCTTCATTGACGAGATCCACACGATTGTCGGCGCGGGTAAGACGGAAGGCTCCACCGATGCCGGCAACATGCTGAAGCCCATGTTGGCGCGCGGCGAGCTGCACTGCATCGGCGCCACGACGTTGGATGAGCATCGCCAGCACATCGAAAAGGACGCTGCGTTGGAGCGGCGCTTCCAACCCGTGATGGTCGATGCGCCGAACGTCGAGGACACCATTTCGATTCTTCGCGGTTTGAAGGAACGCTTCGAAGTCCATCACGGCGTGCGCATCCAGGATGCCGCGTTGGTTTCCGCTGCCGTACTCTCGGACCGCTACATTTCCGATCGCTTCCTTCCCGACAAGGCGATCGATCTCGTCGACGAAGCCTGCGCTTCCATTCGAACGGAGATTGATTCGCTCCCTGCCGAGCTGGACGAGATCACGCGGCGCATCATGCGTCTCGAGATCGAAGAAACGGCGCTCAAAAAGGAAAAGGACAAGGCCAGCGTGGACCGGCTGCAGGCGTTGCGCCAAGAGTTGGCCGACTTGAAGGCCGAGGCTTCCGCGATGCGCGCGAAGTGGGAGGAAGAGAAGAAAGCCATTGCCGCAATTCGCCAGATTCGCGAAAAGATCGAAGAAACCCGCCGTCAAATGGAGCAGGCTGAGCGCGCCTATGACTTGAATCGCGCCGCCGAGCTTCGACACGGTACGCTGCCCGATCTCGAGCGCAAGCTGCACGAGGAAGAGAAGGCGCTGGCGGATCGGCAGAAAGGCTCCGCGCTCTTGCGCGAAGAAGTCACGGAAGAAGAGATCGCCGAAGTCGTGGCGCGATGGACCGGCATCCCGGTCTCACGCCTGGTGGAGTCCGAGCGCGAGAAGCTCCTGAAGCTCGACCAGATCCTTCACGAAAGCGTGATCGGGCAGGACGAAGCGGTGAAGACCGTTGCCGATGCCGTGATGCGGGCACGCGCCGGCATCAAGGATCCGAAGCGCCCGGTGGGATCATTCTTGTTCTTGGGGCCGACCGGAGTCGGCAAGACTCAGCTCGCCCGAACGCTGGCCGCCGCGCTCTTCGACTCCGAAGAGAATCTCGTGCGCATCGACATGTCGGAGTACATGGAGAAGCATGCCGTGTCGCGGCTCATCGGCGCGCCGCCGGGATACATCGGCTACGAAGAAGGCGGACAGCTCACCGAGGCCGTGCGGCGGAAGCCCTACTCCGTCATCCTCTTCGACGAGATTGAAAAGGCGCATCCCGATGCCTTCAACATTTTGTTGCAATTGCTTGACGACGGACGGCTCACCGATTCGCACGGGCGCACGGTGAACTTCAAGAACACGATCGTCATCCTGACCAGCAACATAGGCTCGACCTACTTGATCGACGGCATCGACTCCCAGGGAAACATTCGCGAAGACGTGCGTCGCAAGGTCATGAACGAGCTGCGCACGCAGTTCCGCCCCGAGTTCTTGAACCGTCTCGACGACGTCGTGCTGTTCTCACCGCTGACTTCGGAAGAGATCGGGAAGATCGTGGATCTCTTGCTGCGCGATCTCCAAGGCCGGATTGCCGACCATGGCATTACGATCGATCTCGGCGCCGATGCGCGCGCGCTCATCGTTCGCGAGGGCTACGATCCAGTGTACGGGGCGCGTCCCTTGAAACGCTTCATTCAAAACGAAGTCGAAACTCCGCTCGCCCGAATGATGCTCCGCGGTGAGCTGCCCGACGGATCCCATGTCGTGGTGAAGGCCGATGACGACCAACTGCGCTTCGAGCCGGCTCCGGCCCGGGAAACGGTCGGCGCAGCGCGCTGAAGCGCGTCCGCAAACAGCGCGTCCCGAGCACGCGAATTGGGAAGTCCCCGCACACTGTAGCCTGTGCTAGCATTCTGCCCCCATTTTCGTTTTGCGCCCTGCCCCAGCCCATGGAGTCCGCGATGACGCTTCCCGCCTATGCGATGAATCAATCCAGCTTTCCGGAAATGTACGAGCGATGGCTCGTCGGGCCGCTGTTCCAACCCTGGGCCGAAGTTCTCTTGGAACGCGTGAAGATCCAACCCAAGGACAGCGTGCTCGACGTCGCCTGCGGTACCGGAATCGTCGCTCGGCTCGCCAAGAAACAATTGGGCAGCGATGCGCGTGTGGTCGGCGTCGATGTGAGCGAGCCGATGCTCGGCGTTGCCAGATCCATCGACGCGAGCATCGACTGGCGCGCCGGAAATGCGGCCGCACTCCCCATCCAAGACGGTGAGAAGTTCGATGTCATCTTCTGCCAACAAGGGCTGCAGTTCTTTCCGGAGAAGCAGGCTACCGCAGGGGAAATGCGGCGAGTCTTGGCGCCGGGAGGAAGAATCGCGGTCGCGACGTGGCGCCCACTCGACGAGAATCCACTCTTCCACGATCTCCATCGCATCGCGGAGCGGCATTTGGGGAGCATCGTCGACCAGCGCCATGCCTTCGGCGACGGAGAAGCGCTTGGCAAGCTCCTCACCGCCGCCGGATTCCGCGACGTCAACGTGGAGTCGATGACGCGCCCCGTTCGTTTCGAAGACGGATCGACGTTCGTGCGCTTGAACGCGATGGCCGTTGTGGGAATGAGCGCGGTTGGGAAGAACCTGAGCGAGGAGGAGCGCGCGCAGATGGTCAATCGCATCATCGGCGAGAGCGGCCCGGCCACTCAGCCTTACATGGACGGCCCGGCGATGCGGTTCGAGATCAGCTCCAACGTGGCAACGGCCCGAGGATGAACCTTCCCCCAACTCCTGAGGAACACATGGCTGACGTCACCTGTCACCGCTGGAACGAGATTCCCCGCGAGCAAGTCTCGCCCATGTTGGATCGCCGCCTGCTCAGTGGTGATCGAGTGATGCTCGCTCACGTTCGTCTCAAAAAGGGCTGCATCGTCGCTCGCCATCAGCACGAGCATGAGCAACTCTCCTACATTCTCGAGGGGGCGCTCAAATTCTGGATTCACGAAGACGAGTCGCAGGTGCAAGTCGTACGAGCGGAGGAGGTGCTGCATTTGCCGTCAAACGTGTGGCACAAAGCCGAGGCCTTGGAGGACACGGAAGTCTTGGACGTGTTCAGTCCGCCGCGACAGGACTGGCTCGACAAAACCGACGAGTATCTTAGGCGCTGACGATTCGATCTTTGAGCTTTTCCCCGAGGAACTCTCCCAGCTCTTCATAGCCTTGCAGCATGTTGGAGCACCAGATCCGCGAGACCTGAGCCGTGCGGATGTAGTGACACTGCGCGAGTCCGGAGTAACCAATTTCCTGTACGCTGGACCAAGGAATCTCGTGCCGGCCGGCAAACGGTGAGCTGTAATAGAACTTCTCGTCGTCGTAGCTCAAGCGAACCAGGAAAGCTTGATACGCCAGGTAACCCGCGCCGAGAATGAACCCGGCGGCGACGCACATCGCAATTGGCAATTGGCTTGGCCGGGCATGTGCGGCCGCGTAGGCCACGAAGAGCGCGAGCGGAATGGACAGCGCCGCAAAAAAGCGGAATCCCTTGCTGTAGGCAAGCACGCGCCGGTTGCCGTCGCGATGTGCCCCTTTTGTTCCGGCTCGCATCAAAAGAGAAACGACAATCATCGCGACGAGCCCGCTAAGAATGGGTCGAAGAAAGTCCATTGGCCCGAGCCCGCCTTTCGATTCCGGATTCCGAATCGATGTTGATCCGAGATCGGTCGAATGCGGCTCGCGGCTGAGCCCGAAGCTGGACCGTGGCCCGTTCCTTCGGGCCGGGTCCTCGTCTCGTTTATGTTGCCGGCTCGTAGGTCAGAAAGACATTGCCATTCTTGAAGGTCCGGGAAGACTTGAGTTTCATGGGGAGCTTTTTCTTCGCCCCGTTGAAGAGAGTCCTGCCCTCTCCAATCACCACCGGGACAACCACGAATTGGTACTCATCGATGAGGCCTTCCTCTGCCAATTGAGAGACAATGCTGCCGCTCCCCAGAATTACGATTCCGTCTCCGGACTCATTCTTGAGCTTGCGCACTTCCTCCGGTAAATCGCCCTTCACCAGCGTGGTGTTGTTCCAGTCTGCCTTGTCCATCGTCCTCGAGAACACGATCTTCGGAAGTTGATTCATTCGTTCTGCGACCACCGGGTCTCTCTTGCGGGCCTCTTCGGTGGGCCAATAACTCTTCATCATTTCGTATGTCTTCCTTCCGAATACGAGCACACCTCCGCCTTTTGCATTGTTGGCGACGAAGCTCTCGAATTCTGAATCCTTTTCAGGGCGATGAGCCCAGCTCAAATCTCCGTTCGGTCCCGAGAAATACCCGTCCATCGTTACCGATTCGAATGCGGCCAGCTTTCGCATGTCCTTTTCTCCCTTCCGCCAGACTGCTCTTGCAAGAATCGCAGCGCTATCCGTCGCGGCCGATCAGAAAGCTTCGCGCCGCCGGAGCTGCCGAAAGATCTGCAAGTGGCTGGCCAAAGCGACTTGCACCAGGAAGCTTGAAGTCGAAGGGGTGCTACTGCGCCAGGGGAATGCCTATCTCTTCTCCCAGTCGATTCTCATGAAAGGAACGCTCTTCTTGGCCAAGTCCTCGGCGATCGCTTCCGCGACGTCCGCAATCGAATCGGGCGAGGTTCCCGTCGCGTATCCGCTTCCGGTCATGCTCGTGCTGACCATGATCTCGCCGGTATCGCCTTTGACATTCGCCTGCTTGGGATAGCGCACAATCTCTCCCTTGAGGCTGCATTTCGTCTTGCCGCCACCGGGTTCGATCTTGGACACGGTCAATCGAATGAAGTAGCCCTTGGGCTGCTCCCCTTGTTTCTTTTCCGTCGTGAAGCCGGGCGTTTTCTTGAAGAAAACACCTTTGACGGCCGCTTCCATCTTCGCCTCGGCCTTGGCCGCGGCGGCGCCCGCCAACTTGGCGATGAACAACTTGTTCTCGGGATCGGAATTATCGGTCTCGATGTAAATGATCGGCATGTGTGCCTCCTTCGGAAATGCTCTTGCGAATGTCCCCAGGCCTCGGCGGCTGGATCACTCCGTTTCGACGGGTGCCGTCGCCTCGCCTTCCGGCGTCCAGGCTAGAAACACACGGATTTGTGGATTGCGTTGGGTGACCTCATTCGCGACCAGCGGAAGCGAGTAGTCGCTGTCGCGGCGGAAAATCGTGGCATCGGCCCCGATCGCCGACTGCCCTCGGAACGGGACGAGAACTCGCGCCGAAGCGGCCTGGATCACGTGGTCCGCATCGGAGCCGTCGAAATCGTCCGTAGAATAAACCGATCCGTTACGCACTCCGATGTATTCAAAGCGATACGCGAGGTCCAGCAAGACTTTCCTCGAGAAATCGAACCCTGCGTTGGCCGAGGCTCCCCCTCCCACGCCGTAGTCATACTCGCGGAATCGTTCGCGATCCTCCACCTCGGAGAGAAACGAATAGTCCGAGTTGACCGCTGCGATCGGCGAAGCAATCAGATCCACACGCGTGGAGAGTCCGACCCCACCACCGATATTTCCGAAGCGCGAAGAAAGTGACGGGCCGAAACTCTGGCTCCCAAACTCATAGGCATTGTTGTTGACGTAGTCGAAGTACTGATTGATCGCGAACACGTGATTCGGCGAGGCGCTCTCGCCGACCGGCTTCGACCAGAGAGCCGCGCGAATCATCGCCCGCCCGAGCGGGACCTTCTCCCCGAAGTTGAGCTGGGCATCCAAATCGAAGTAATCCCACGGACCGCGGCGGGTCGTTTCGAAAATGTTGTCCTGCTCGTGATCGATCTGCAGGAATGTATTCGTCTCGGTGTTCTCGGTAATCGATTCCCCTTCTCCGACCATCCGTCCTCCGAACATGATCCAGTTTTGTTGCCCGGGAGGGTTCCAGTCCATCGGATCGGTTGGATTCGCATACACCCGCGAGCTTTTTCCCGACAAGAGACGATTGAATCCGCGTATGGGGTCGATCAAGAATCCGCCCACTTCGCGCCACGTCCGTCCCGCTCCTCGCGCTTGGTTGTCCAGCACGAGAGACGACATGCGATAGGACATTTCTCCCACCGCGATTCCGCCGATGCTGTGTTCAACAAGTCGTTCCAAGACATCGGGTGCGTTTCCCCGAACGCTTCCCAGACAAACGCGCCAAGGGGTCCGACGATCGACGACTCCCAGAAATCCAATCCGTTCGCACGGCCCGAATTGAAGTACGTCGATCCGTTGAATGGATGGATGTATTGGTTCGTGCGGAATTCGTTGTCGTCATAGTGGAAGCCTTCTTCGAGGTTCTCCCACCAGCTTCGCGGGCTGATCTGATTGAAGTTCGCATTGCGAACGTATTCGTTGAATCCCGATGCGCCGAGATTGATCGCGAGCATTTCGCCCATGGCCCAACCCCAACTGTGCTTCACACCCCAGGCATCGCGCGGGACCATGGAGGAATCGGCCACCGTCTCGCCGTGCGGCCACCACACGACACCCAAGCGACCCTCGTACGTGGTGCCCGAGCTGGCCGGCGGACGTCCCACGGGAGAAAGGTCGTACTCCTCGACCCAGAACGGACTCGCCAAAAAGGAAAGATCAAGGGCCAGACCACGGGAGATCTTGTATTCGAGCCCGCCGCCCATTCCCAGCGTGAAGCCGTCCGCCGCTTCCGTTGGGCTGTCGCCCGTTTCGAAATCTTCGGGAAGAGGATCCATTGTGAACAGCTCGCTGCGCGGATGCAGACGCGCGGCCGCGGCGCGAAGCTCCACGTAAGGGCGCAGCCGCTTCTGCTGCATGAACATGTACTGGCCGAAGAAGCCGGTGCGCTGATAGCCCCACTCGTGCTCTTTGTCGTAAGGCTCCACCATGTCGAACGAAGAGAAGTTCAATCCGAAACCAATTCGCCACGGCCCATTGACGTGAAAGAAGTTGTATTCGCCGGCGAGTTGGTCATGGAAGAGATCGTCGAAGTCTCCGTTTGCGTCACCCATGCCGAGGTTGAACGAGAACCCCCAAGGATTCAGGTGGGACTCGGCATGCGGATCGTCGAGCGGGTCAGCAGATGAGCCGGATGCGAACAAGAGCTGCAAGACGAGAAGGACGAGCGCCGCAATGATGGCCACAGGGGCTCCTTGTTTCGGGCGGGCCGAAATGAGACCGTTCCTCTTAGTGTTTGTCAAGCAGGGAGTCGATGCGTCGAATCCAGAGCGTGCTTGCGCGGCGTGACAACATGTCGATGACTTCGTCGATGGCTCCTTCCGCATGACGATGCTCCCAGGGTGGATCGCCTTCCCATGGCGGCGCGCCGCGCGCTTTGCCGGATTGCAGCCCGCCTTCCCGATCATTCTTCGAGGTGAGCTGATTGGAAAGCTTCAGGCGCGCCAGCACTTGTTCGCGGGGGAACTCGGGATGAAGACGAAGCCAGGCGCTGTTCTCGTCCATCAAATCTTCCCATAAGGGGAATCCATCCGCCTCCTTGCCGGACAGGAACAGGCTCAAGAGCTGAACCCAATTGGAATGCGAGTAAAAATCCTGCACGGCGTGCGTCGTCATTCCGTAAAGCGTCAGGACACGCGGATCATCCGTGGGCGTACGGAATTCGCCCGGAGATTCGGAGATGGACCGCGCATTGGACTCCACCCATTCGGAAAGCTCACCCCATACTTCCTCGATCGCGGAATAGGAATAGAGGTTGTTGAAATGAAAGCCATCGGTGCCGTGGGAATTGAACGGCGCGCTGGCCGCCAGCTCCAAGACCGGATCGACGAATTTCCCCGTCTTCGGGAAGAGAAACGCCAAGGACTCCCGGTAAGGAGCATGCAGCCGCGCCATGTCGGTGGCCAAGTTGCAACGCACGATCCGCTCGATGAGCTCATCGTCGGTCCATCCCGCGTCGTGAAATGCTTCCCGCGTGATCCGCTGATGGTCGCGAATGCTCGCCGCGCGTGCGCTCGGGATTGCACCGTTCGCCGCAATCCAGAATGCGGGCACCAGAATGAGAATCGTTCGCAATCGGATTCGCAAGCGTCCCTCTCGGCTGGGTCGACCTCGAGAAAAACCCGAGGATCTTACTTGAGGTTTCGCGGGGTGGCTTCCGCTGCCGCTTCCCCCCATGCCGGGAATGCCCTACCCTCGGAGCAGTTCGATTCGCAGTGGAAGGAGTGGCGGTGAACGGAGCTGCATGCGTGCTTCGATTGCTCCTGCTGTCCGTTCTCTTCATGAATCCGGTGTCCCTCGCGACGGCTCAAAGTTCAACGCCGGATTCGAGCTCAATTCTCACGCAAGTGCTGAACGCGCCGCTTGGCGCACGCGCGAGCGCCCTGGACGATTCTCTCGGCGCGGCGCCACTCGTCTTTCAAGCGGACACCATCGTGACGTTTCGCGCGGCTGTGCGCGGCACTCCCCCCAGCCGGCGCGCGGAGATCGCCCTCGACCGGCTCGAAGCCCTTCATCCCAGTCAGATGCTTCTCCCCGTTCGCATCGAACCGATCGAGGAAGGAGCCGTGGTTCTGGTCGGCGATCTCTATTCATTTATGGTTCTGAACGCGGACGTCGATCCGCAGAGCGGCCAGACCAGTGCGGAAGTCGCCGGCGCAGCAGCAACAAAGCTGCGCCACGCCTTGGAGGCGCGGACGAAGCTTCTGTCCGCGAGCGGCCGTTTGCGCTCGGCCATTGAAGCCGGCGTCGGCACGATCCTCCTCTTTGTGCTGATTTGGCTGCTGGCGAGATTTAGCCGTTTTGCTTTGGCTTGGATGAAATCGAAGTCGGAAGCCCATCGCGAACGTCTCAAGGTCGGGGACGTGGACTTCATCGCGCAATTCTCGGTGGTCCTGACCTGGACCACGAGGGTCGTGACCCAGTTCGGAATTCTTGCTCTGATCACAATCTGGGTGATCTTCATTCTCAATCGATTCCCGGAGACTCAGCGCTGGGGCATTGGTGCCCGCTCGTCGCTGTTCGGCATCCTGCGCCAGTTCGAGCGCGGTCTGCTCCATGCAATTCCGGGCATTCTCGCCGTCGCTCTCATCATTCTCATCGCTCGCTTCGTGAGTCGAATTGCGACCGATCTCTTCGCTGGTGTCGAGCGCGGAAGCATGCGCTTGCCCGGAATCCATCCCGAAACTGCCGGCGCGACACGGCGCCTCGTCACCATACTCATCTGGATCTTTGCCATCGTCGTTGCTTATCCCCTGATCCCCGGCTCCGACTCCACTGCCTTCCAGGGCATTAGTGTGTTCCTCGGCTTGATCGTGACGCTCGGCTCCTCGGGAATCGTCGGACACATGATGAGTGGATTGGTGGTCGTGTATTCACGCGCGCTCCAGCGCGGCGATTACGTTCAGGTCGGCGACATCGAGGGAATCGTGACGGAAGTCGGCACGTTGTCGGTCAAGGTCGCCAACGCGAAGAAGGAGGAGTTCACGATCCCCAACATGGTCATCGTCGGCACAATCGTGAAGAATTACTCCCGCCTCACCAAAGGAACCGGGATCCCACTCACGACCTCGGTGACGATCGGATATGACGCTCCGTGGCGAGTCGTGCAAGACATGCTCGTGGCGGCAGCCGAGCGAACTCCGGGCGTGCTCAAGGATCCTGATCCCCGCGTTTTCCAATCCAGGCTTTCGGAGTTCTACGTGGAGTATCAGCTCGTCGTTCGGATCGAGAAGCCGGAGCTGCGCGTCGCGACACTCACCGGACTGCATCAAAATATCTTGGACATCTTCAACGAACGCGGCGTGCAGATCATGGTTCCAGCGTTCGAATCCCAGCCCCAGAGTCCCGTCATCGTCCCGAGATCGAAATGGTCGCAGGCGCCCGGGGATCGGGCGTGATTTCGCTCGCCTCTTTGCCCCCCCTTGCCGGATAGAGCCGAGCGCGCGATAGTTGCTGCGCCGTAAAGTGCCATCATCCGGAATGAAAGAACTGACGGGAGAATGGAAATGAAGTCCGCTGGATCCATCTGCATTGCATGGACATTACTTGGTATGTTGGGCTGTGCCCCGTCGGTTTCGGTAAATTACGATTACGATCGCAACGTCGACTTCGCCGCCCTGAAAAAATACACTTGGCTGACGCCGCCGGAGAAGCCCACCGGCACCGTTGAGGCGGAGCTGCAGCGAAACAGCCTTCTCGACTCGCGCGTCAAGGCGGCGGTCAACGAGCAGCTCATGGCGAAGGGCTATCAATCGAATTCCGAGCAACCCGATCTCCTACTCACGTATCACACCGGCATGAAGGACAAGATCGATGTGACCGATTGGGGGTACGGATACGGGCCCCATGGTTACGGTGGTTGGTATGGCGGCGGCGGAATGGACGTCTATCAGTACACGGAAGGCACTTTGATTTTGGACATCATCGATGCAGACACCAAGAACTTGGTCTGGCGCGGCTCGATGCAGGGGACACTGGACCCGGGCGCATCCACCGAACAGCGAGAAGCGCGGATCAAAGATGCGGTCGCCAAGATGATGGCCAATTTCCCTCCGCCCAAAAAGTAAGTTTATCGCGACACCAGGAGGCCCTCGCTTCCCCCCTTGTCGACGGTCAGACGCATCTCGCGCTGCGGAACGATCCCCTCGTGATCGAGGGCCAGCTTCACGGCGCGGGTGAGATCCCAGTACACATCCCAGTAGCGTTCCTTCGCGGTCCACACGCGCACCACCAAACTGACTGAAGTGTCGGCAAGTTGGTTCACCTTGATCACTGGAGCCGGGTCTTTCAATACGTGCTCGTTTGCGAGCACGACCTCTCTCAGCACACGCTCCGCCTTTTCGAGATCGTCCCGGTAGCCGATGTTGAACGTGAAATCCACGCGCCGCGTGGGTTGCGCTGTACGGTTCCGGATGACTCCCCCCCAGATGGTGCTGTTCGGGATGATGAGCGTCTGGTTGTCGGCCGTCAGAATCGTCGTGGAAACGAGGCTCATCCTCTTCACCGTTCCGACCGCGCCAGCCACTTCGATCTCATCGCCCACGTCGAACGGCTGGTTGCTGAGAATCATTCCGCCCGCTGCGAAATTGGACAGCGTGTTTTGCATCGCAAAGCCAATCGCGATTCCCGCGATGCCCAGTCCGGCCAAGAGCGGCGCCACATGAACGCCGAGCTGCGTCAAGATCACGAGAAAACCGATGAGCCAAACGGCGTTGACCGAGAGGCGGACGACCGTGGAGCGCATCAGCCCGGAGAGATTGGAATGGCTCACCGCCCGGCGCACTCCGCCGCGAACGAGCCGCGCCAGAGCGCGAAAGCCGAAGAAGGAGAGGGCGATTAAAAACCCTTGGAAAAGCCATTGAGGCGCTTTTATGGCAAGAAGCTCGACGAAGCCCACCCAAACCGTTTTCAAGAGACCGATCATCACCTTCCAGTGGAAGACATCGGCAGTGACCCTTCCTGTCGTGGAAATGAGCGCCACTCTCAAATCCGTCGTCTCGAGACCGAGGCGGTCCATGAGACGAATGGCGGTCGAGAGAATGTGGGTCGCTCTTCGGAGTCTCTCCTCGCTCGCCTCGTATGCATAGCGCAGCTCGGCGATGGAAGCATCGCGCGCGAGGCGTGCGGCGGCATTGTCCTGGTCCCGCTTCGCGAGTTTGATTCGGGTCACCATTCCTTTGGACGCCAAGGGAAGCCTCTGCACCAAGTGCGCACGAGGCTCGGAGATGTCCACGCCGATTCGGTCGAGTGCGAGAAGCGCATCCAAGAGTATTTGATACCCTTCCAAGAGCCGATCCGATTGCCGGCTCATCTCCGCCTCGATGGAGACACGATCGACGTTCGACGTCGTGTCGCTCGATTTCGCCAACGCAAGCAAGGCTCGCTCGCGTTGTTGAAGCTGATCCCGGTAATGCGGCCACTCCACTTTGAGACCATCATTCAAGATGCGGCGGATTTCCGAGACGTCCTCGCCGCGAGCCTGTTCTTGATCGACCTTATCGATCAATGCGAGCAGCGTGCTGTTGAGCTCGGTATCGCGCTGCCAGAGCAATTCCTCGAGGAAATCGCGAGCCTCGCTTTGGCCTTGAAGCCTCACAACGAGGGAATCCCTGCCTTGCGCCAATTCGCGGAGCTTGGCAATGAGTCCCAAGAATTCACCCGGCGGCGTGGCCGTCGAGTCTCGAAGCTGCGCGACACAAGGAGCGCCGCACATTGCGGTGAGAGTTGCGGCAACGAGAAAAACGCGTACAAACCGAATCCACATGATGGAACCCTCCCGCTTCGACGCGGCGAGATGGAGACGTCGAAAAGGACGCCTGGCGATGTGCGGCATCATATCGCGGCGGCTTGAAGATGGGACGAGGAGGAGTCGAGAGCCTGGAGATCGAAACGGAAGGTCAGCGGGGCTTCTTCCGCTTCGTTTTCACCCGGCCGGTTTCGAAAGAGTCGTCAGCCTTCATCGTTCGCCCACCGCCGGCGGGACGATTGCCTTTCCATCAATAGGGACACCCGCGTCGCCCGCGATATCTGTGTCCGCGCGAACATGTTTTCCAACCGCCTGGGTTCGCTTTCGGCATTGGGCTCCGTGCGTTTAAAGCTCCATTGCCTCTCGGCTAAGCCGCTTCCTCATGACGCTGGCGTCGTGCTTCGCGCACATCCCGCTCGAGGAAGTAGTTGAGGAATGTGCGAACCACGGCGACTGCCGCGATCTTTCCGACGGATTGCCAACTCGTGGAGATCGAGGTCTCGATAATGTCTGCGGCAAGCTGAAAAGTAAGCCCGGCGACCAGAGCCCGCGCGTAGCGCAGCCAGATGTCCCCCCTTTGGTGGGTGGACGACTTCGTAGTCCAGGCGCGCAATGCACCGACAAATGCCTCGGCCGTCCCGATCACGACGACCAACAAGGCCATCCCGTAAATGACGGTGACCGCATACTCGGTCACGACGATCAATAGCTCCCTCATGTCATGCTCCCTGCGCAGTCCCTAAGACAAGCGCGCATCGAACACCGACTTCCAATCCCGCTTCATGCTGACGACCGTGATGCCGTACTCGCCCGCCTTGTCCAACGCCTCGGCAAGCGGGCTCAATCGGAACTCTCGATCGTAAGCGACCTCGCGCTCGGCGTCGTCGTGGTGGATGAGCAAAGCCAATCGCGCACCAGCTCCGGACTTCGTATAGCGCAGCATCGCCAAGTCGCCATCCGAATTCCCGAATGCGAGAATCGGCCGGCGACCGATGTGCAAGCCGATGTTCTGCGGCTTTGCTTCCCGATCATCGAAGCTGTTGATCTCGGCGGTCTTGATGAGCACCATCCGGTCGTTTCGCGCTTCGAAATGGAGCTTCACGCTCGAACCGATCACCTGCTCGCGCGGGATGCCGTAGGCTTCGTCCGCAAGGGCGCGGATGAGATCGATGCCTCCACCGGACACGATGTAGTTCTTGAAACCGTGTTCACGAAGATAGCCGAGCAGCTCAACCTGCGGTTCATAGGTGAGATGCTTGAACAGCCGGCCGAATTGGGGATGCTTGGCTGAGGAAAACCATTCCCGTGCGATTTCGTCGAACTCTTCGTCGGACATCCCGGTGTGCGCAGCGAAGCCGACTTGGTATACCGCCTGCTTTCCCAAATCCTGAATCGTCTTCAGATCATGTTCGAGAACGGCTTTGAACGGCTGGCGGTCCCTCATGGAGGGATCTCTCTCCGCAAGCTGGCGAATCCGATGCTCCATGAAGAAGATCTGCACTTGCATGGGCTGCTCGCACCACAGCGTGCCATCGTTGTCGAATGTGGCAATGCGCTCGGCCGGCGGCACGTAGTCCTTGCCGCCTTCCTTCGTCACGCGCGCGACGAAATCGACAATTGCCGATTTCGCCGCGCCTTCGTTCCAGGATGCGAGCATGATCAACTCGACCTCGG
>Ga0111538_10004002_pt1 | contig 20523 bp, 20 predicted proteins | sample SoiMethybrSBSTD1_FD_79669 | JGI IMG/M metagenome (GOLD analysis project Ga0111538, IMG submission 79669) | Bulk soil microbial communities from a Populus tree surrounding site in Tennessee, USA - Soil MetaG P. TD hybrid SBSTD1 (version 2)... | ecosystem: Environmental > Terrestrial > Soil >... | reverse complement strand
TCGATTTGAAACGAGTAGCCGTTCGAGCGCACGGTATCGAGGTCGATGGCGAGCAGCGCCGGACGCGTGAACGCCTTGTACCCCGTGGTGAGATCGCGCACGCCGACGCCGAGGATGACGCGCGAATAGAGCGAGCCACCCTTCGACAAGATCTGCCGCCCGGGCCCCCAACCTTCTACCGCGCCGCCGGGGATGTTGCGCGATCCGACCACCACGTCAGCGCCGTTCGCGAGCGCGCGAAAGAAATCGGGGAGGTACTTCGGATCGTGCGACAGATCCGCGTCCATCTCGAAGAAGAGGTCGTACCCCTCGGCGAGACCCTTGCGGAACGCGTCGATGTACGCGGTGCCGAGCCCGAGCTTGCCCGCACGGTGCAGCACTTTCACTTTGCCGTCGCGGCGCGCGATGTCGTCGGCGATGTCCCCCGTGCCGTCGGGAGACGCGTCGTCGACGATGAGCATGTCGGCGTGCGGCGCAAGGCGCCGCACTTCAGACACGAAACGCTCGATGTTGGCGCGCTCGTTATACGTGGGCGTAACGATTAGCGCCCGTTTGCCAACGCCGTTTTCTACTTCCCGCGATTCGCCCACGCCGTGTTGAACTCTCGGATGGTTTCATCCGTGCGCGGGTTCCACAGCATCTTGCGCAGGATGGCGGGCGGCACCGTCAGAATGTGCGCGCCGCACTGAAGCGCCTCGTTGACGTCCATCATGTGGCGGACGGAACCGATGATGATTTGGCTCGCGAGCTTCTCGCGGTCGAGGATGGCGCGCGTCTCCTGAATGATCGGGCGCACGTCGTAGCCCATGTCCCGCACGCGCCCCGAGAAGAGGCTCACGTACGTCGCACCGGCCAGCGAGGCTAGGTACACCTGATTGAACGACATCATGCAGGTGACGTTGGTGTGCACGCCCTTCTTGACGAGCTGATGCAGCACGCGAAGGCCAATCTCGCCGAAGGGCACCTTGATGCAGATGCGCTTCGGGTCCCAAGCGTGGTACTTGGCGGCCTCTTCCAGCATCGCCCCTTCGGTCTCCGTCGTGAGCTCGACGGAGACGTCGCCGGTCGACACCGCGATGATCTCTCGGATGCGCTTCTCGAGATCGACGTTGCCGGCCTCTTTGGCGATGATGAGCGGGTTGGTGGTGATGCCTGAAAGCACGCCCCAGGCGCCAATGTCTTTGATTTCCTTGGGATCGGAGCTGTCGAGAAAGATCATAACGGGGGACTCCTTTACGACAAATTAAGCGAGATCGCTAGCCAGAATAGCACGGGCAAGCGCAGGGAGTTTTGCGGCATGGCAATCGGGGAGAACAGCCGGGCCGCTTCGGAGCGGGCATAGCTCGCACCGGTTATCGGCAAAGAGCAGCCCGACGCGCACGCCGGCGGCCCGTGCGGCTTCGACGTCCGCCGTGGAGTCGCCGATCATCCACGTTCGCTCGGGCGAAGCGCCAAGGGCCTGCATGAGCTCGATCAGAAGCCCCGGTTTCGGCTTTCGGCACGCGCACGGGCCGACCAGGCTGGGATCGCCCCCCGCCCCTCCGTCCGGGTGATGCATGCACGACGCAACCCGCGCGATGGGCACGCCGAGCTTCCCGAGCTGCTCGACGAGCGCTGCATTGGTGGCTTCGACCGCCGCGCGCGAAAAATGCCCCTTGGCTGGACCGGGCTGGTTCGTCGCGATGGCCAACTGGTATCCCGCATCGACCAGCAGGCGAAGCCCGTCGACCACGCCGTCGAGCAAGCGAATTTGGCTCGGATGAAACGCGGTGGTGATCGTGCCCGTCTCTTCGTCGCGCACGACGTCGATGAGCGTGCCGTCCCGATCGAGCAGCGCGAGGCGCTTCCCCACCGCCACTTCGTTCACGACCGGTGGAGGTTGGCGACGATGCGCGCGCCGTCGAAATCGAAGCGGAACCTCAGCTGGCGCAGCCCTCGCGCTGCCATCGCCTCGATAACACGACGCTTTTCACTGGGGCGCGTGTAGAACATGAAGAACCCGCCGCCTCCGGCGCCCATGAGCTTGCCGCCGATGGCTCTCGCTTTGCGGGCCGCGTCGTAGTGCTCGTCGATGGCGGAGTCGGTCATCTTCGACGCGAGCTTGCGCTTGTTGGTCCAGTGCTCGTGCAAGAGCTCGCCGTAGGCGTCGATGTTCCCGGACGTGAGGATGCGATGGACCTCGTGGCCCAGCGCCTTGATGCGGTGCATGCGCTCGACCGTCCCCTGATCGAGGCTGCGCACGCGCTGCCCCTGTTCGGAAAGGACTACGCTCGCCGCGCGCTCGACCCCCGAATAGATGATGCAGAGGTTGTGCTGCAGATCGTCGAGCACTTCCGATGCAACGGGGACCGGCTCGACGTGCACGGTGCCGTCTTTTTCGAAGGTGAAGGCCGTGACGCCGCCAAACGCAGCGATGTACTGATCCTGTTTGCCGATCGGCTCTTTGAGGCGCTCCATCTCGAGGTGGCACGCTTGCTCGGCGAGATCTTCGCTCGTGCAGAAGCGGCGATTGTACGTGTGGAGCGCGTTGAGCAGCGCGACCGTGAACGTCGAGGAAGAGCCGAGCCCCGAGTTGGCCGGCACATCGGCGACGCTGGTCATCTCGATGCCGCCCGTGACGCCAGTCATCTTGAACGCCTCGCGGAAGATGCGGTGCTCGATCTTGTCGACGCTCGGAACGGTCTCCGTCTTCGAATAAGACAGGCGGATGTCGTCGTAAAACCGCTTGTTGGCCGAGACGTAGATGTATTTGTCGATGGCCGACGCGATGAGATAGCCGCCGAACTGTTCGTAGTAAGCGGGGATGTCGGTCCCCCCGCCGCCCAAGGAAAAGCGCACAGGGGCGCGAGAGATGATCACGGTTTTGCTTTCGGTGACGAGGGTGCCCGCGGCGGGTTTGCCCTCAATTCCTGGTCAAGTTCGTCGAGGCCCGTTTCTGAGCCAATTTCGAAAAACCTCGCATGGGCGCGATAGGCACGCAAGCGCTTCCGCGCTGAAAGGTCGGCTTGGATCTGATCGAGCCCCCACGCGACTCCCTCGGGCACGGCTAGGATCGCTTCCCTCCGCAATGCGGTCGCGCCGTAATCGATAAAATCGAATCGCGCGTCATTGCAGTTTTTCTCGTAACGCTCGACCCAAAGATCGCCTCGTTCGTCGGTGCGAACGATGGTGTTGCTCTTGTCCCAGCGCCCCTCGTTCTTGAAGACGGCCATCACGCCGTCGACGTCGGGTGAGCTCGTCAAAAGGTCGAGCGGCCCCGCGTAATCGAAGGGCAAGTAGCTGTCGCCGTACGTCACCAAAAACCGCGGTTCGAGAACCGGCGCCGCGCGGCGGATCGCCCCCGCTGTTCCCAGAAGGTGGGGCCCCTCGTCGGCGTAAACCACATCGATACCGAACGCGCGACCGTCGCCGACGACGTCTCGAATCTGCTCGCCCAGGTAGGCGATGCAAAGCACGGCTTGCTGATAGCCGGCCGCGGCCAGCCGCTCCAAGAGCCAGGCTCCGAAGGGTCGGCCGGCCACGGGCAGGAGCATCTTCGGCGTGGTGAGCGTGCGCGGCCGCATCCGGGTGGCGAGCCCTCCCGCCAAAATGACGACCTGTCTTCCCTCCATCGCGGCACTGCCTTCTATCATGCCGCCCGATCTGCGACCCGAGCCTTCGTTGCGGCGGGGTCTTGTCAAACCGAACGTTCGTACTATTATTGGGGGAGAGTGATGGGCAAAGGGGAGCTGACCAAGCAGTCGATCTTGAAGCACGCGGCGAGCCTCGCCACGGAGGTGGGGCTCGACGGGTTGACCATCGGCCGCCTCGCCGACGATCTCGGACTCTCGAAGAGCGGCCTCTTCGCGCACTTCCAATCGAAAGAGCTGCTCCAGCTGGCAGCCATGGAATTCGCCGCGCAGCGCTTCATCGACACCGCTGTCAAACCTTCTCTCAGCGCGCCCCGCGGCGAGCCGCGCGTGAAGGCGTTTTTCGACAATTGGCTGGCGTGGCCCAAGAAGAGCGGGCTGCCAGGGGGCTGCTTCTTCATCGCCGTCGCCACCGAGGTGGACGATCAGCCTGGCCCCGTACGCGATCGCTTGGTGCAGCTGCAGCGCGATTGGCTCGACGCCATCGCACAAGGCGTACGCATCGCCATCAGCGAGGGGCATTTCCGCAAGGATGTCGACCCGGACCAGTTCGCCTACGAGACGTACGGCATCATGCTCGTCACGCACCATTTCACGCGCCTCTTGCGCGACCCCAAAGCCGAAACCCGCGCGCGCAAGGCCTTCGAAGGCCTTCTCGCGAAGAGTCGAAAGCCAACGTGAACGAAGGAGAATCTGCCATGCCGAGCACGACCATCGCCGAACTTTGGGCCAACAAAAGCACGAACGGTCGGTCACAGATTGCGACCCGGGATTGGCGCTGGCTCGGCTTCCACCTGCTCGGATGGGTCGCCCCCGAGGTGGCCCAGCGGCGCGCCTTGGAGCGCTTTCTCTCCCCTCCCGCCCCGCTGCTCAATCAGGCTAAATGGCCGAAGCTCGAGGGGATTTCGACCGACCATTTTCGCATCAAGATGAGCACCGACTTGGGCGGGGTCCGCGAAACCGCCGAGCTTGGCGTGCATCTCTGGGGCCGCGGTCCGGCGATTTACCTCCTTCACGGTTGGGGGGGGCGCAGCACGCAGTGGTCATCGTTCATCGAGCCGCTCGTCCGGGCGGGGTTCACGGCCGTCCTCTTCGATGCACCCGGTCACGGCGAATCACCCGCGCCGCGCACCTCGATTCCTCATTTTGCCGCCGCGTTGACGACGGTCGTCGACAGCGTGGGCCCGGCGCGCGCCATCGTCGGGCATTCGCTGGGGGGCGTGGCGGCTTCCGTCGCGCTCGGCCGCGGACTCGGCGCCGAACGCGTCGCTTTCATCGGCTCGCCCGCCGATCCAACCGAGTTTTTCCTCGGATATTTGAGAGAGATCGGTCTGCCCGGACACCTACTCGACCCCATCTGGACGAAATTCGAGACCGAGTACGGATTCGACTGGAAAGAGCTGCCCGTGCGCGCGCCACGTCAAGCGCCGGCCTTTCCGGCCCTGGTCGTCCACGACCGGGACGACCGCGAGGTGCCCTACGCGAGCGCCGAACGGATCGTGCGCGGTTGGCCCGAGGCGGCGCTCGTGACGACCTCGGGGCTCGGGCACCGGCGGATCTTGCGTGATGCATCGGTGATCGAGCGCGTTGTCGCCTTCGCGGGCGGGGCTTGACCACGGGCCGGTGGGCCCCACAAACCGTGCTAGGCTGCGCGCCTTGGTTTCGCGGTATGTCGCCGCGGGCCAAGCACGGAGGGGTAGTACCGGCAGATCATGGTCATCACGATGAACAAAGACGCGACCCCGGAGCAAATACGCGCCGTGGCCGATCGGGTTCGCGAGCTCGGCTTCGTACCTCACGAAATGCCTGGCGCGCAGCGCACCGCCATTTGCATCACCGGCAACAAAGGGCCGGTCGATCCCTCGCACTTCACCCGCTTCGAAGGGGTCGCCGACGCCGTGCCGATTTCTCAGCCGTACAAGCTGGTGAGCCGCGAAATCAAGCCCGACCCGACGGTCGTCGAGGTGCGCGGCGTCAAGATCGGCGGCGGCGGTTTCTGTGTGATGGCCGGCCCCTGCTCGGTCGAGTCGCGCGATCAGGTCCTCGCCATCGCAGCGCACGTCCGCAAGCACGGCGCCCACATGCTGCGCGGCGGCGCTTTCAAGCCGCGCACCAGCCCGTACGAGTTCCAAGGGCTCAAAGAAGAAGGGCTCAAGATCCTCGCCGAGGCGCGCGAGGCGACGAAGATGCCCGTCATCACCGAGGTGAAGGACGCCGAGACGCTCCCCTTGGTCGCCGAGTACGCCGACGTGCTGCAGATCGGCGCGCGCAACATGCAGAACTTCTCGCTCCTCGAGCGCATCGGTGAGCTCGGCAAACCGGTGATGCTGAAGCGCGGGCTCTCCTCGACGGTCAAAGAGTGGCTCATGGCCGCCGAGTACATCGTCTCGCGCGGCAACCGCAACGTCATCCTTTGCGAGCGCGGCATCCGCACGTTCGAAACGATGACCCGCAACACGCTCGATCTCGGCATCCTGCCGATCTTGCGCGGCATCACGCACCTTCCCATCATCGTCGATCCGTCGCACGGCACCGGCGTGGCCAAGGCGGTAGCGCCCCTCGCGCGCGCCGCGGCGGCGACCGGCGTCGACGGCATCATGGTGGAAGTGCATCCCGAGCCCACCAAGGCCCTCTCCGACGGCCTACAGGCGCTCACCTTCCCCATGTTCGAGCAGATGATGGGCGAGGTAACGCGCATCGTCGAAGTGATGGGGCAGACCTTCGCCAAGCACTGACGACCAAGGGTCATGCGCCGGCGTTCTCCGGGCGTGCGTCGCGCCAACGAGCTGTTCGGGACCGAAGTCCCCGCCGAGCTGGCGGTCGATCCGCGCTTTGCCATCGACACGCTCGAGCCCTTCGTCACCGAGCAGCGGCGCGCGCGCATCAGCGACGTGATCGCACGGCGCCTCGACTCGGTCACCGTGGTGATGGACGCCCCGCACGATCCCCACAACGGCGCCGCCGTGGTGCGCTCCTGTGACGCGTTCGGCGTTCAGCACCTGCACGTGGTGGAGCGCTACGAGCCCTTCGTCGTGGCGACCACGGTGGCCAAGGGATCGGAGAAATGGATCGACGTGCATCGCCATCCGACCGCCGAAGCCGCCGCCACGGCGCTGGCCCAAAATGGGCGCGAGTTCGTGGCGACCGCTGCCGATGGAGAGCTATTGCCCGACGACCTTCGTCAAATTCCCCGGCTTGCGCTGGTGATCGGCAATGAGCGCAACGGAATCGCCTCCGATTTGAGGGGGCTCTGCAAGCGCACGGTGCGCGTCCCCATGCGCGGCTTCGCCGACAGTCTCAACTTGAGCGTCAGCACGGCCGTCTTGCTTGCCGCGGCGGTGGGGGGGCGCGACGCCGGGGGGCGTGAAGGGGACCTTTCCGAGGCCGAACGTCTGCGGCTCTACGCGCGCGGTCTGTTCCTGACGGTTCCCCGCGCGGCGGAAGTATTGTTCAAACGGCGCGCCGCGAGGGCTTGAACGCGCTCGAACGAGCAGCGCCCGGTCATGCGCGACCCGGAGCGTGGCGCGCGACACCCTCGTGACACTGTTCGGCATCTATACTACCGTGCGCCCCGCGCTGGAGGCAGTCGAGCATGGCAAGAACGAGCAGCACATCGCACGGTGAAACGGCGGTCCTCGGGAAGGGGACGAACCTGCGCGGTCGTATCGCCGGCGACGGCGATCTCCGCGTGGAGGGCACCATTTCCGGCGACGTCGCTTTGAAGGGTCACCTCACGGTCGACGGCGGTGCCGAAATCACGGCCGACGTGCAAGCGCGCTCGGTCGTCGTGGAGGGGGCCATCGAAGGTGACATCTCGGCGCAGGAGGCCGTGGCCATCCGCGCCGGTGCGCGCGTTTCGGGCGCCATCCGCGGCGCGAGCATCTCCATCGAGGAAGGTGCGACGGTCAACGGCCGCATCGACGCGGATTTCGAGCTGCCGCCCGAGCTTGGCGGCAAAGGCGGCCGCTGAGAGCGGCCCCCCAAGGAACGATCATGGCAAACACAGTCATCTCCCAAGGCATCACCATCGAAGGAGAGCTCACCACGGACGACGACGTCGTCATCGAGGGGACGCTCCGCGGTAAGCTCGTGTCCAAAGACACCGTCAAAGTGGAGACGGGGGCCGTCATCGAGGCCGACATCACCGCGTCATCCCTTTCGGTCGGGGGACAAATCACCGGCAACGTGACCGCCAGCGACCGCGTCGACCTCATGCCCGGGGCTCGGCTCATCGGCGACGTCAAGGCTTCGCGCCTCACCATCGCCGATGGCGCGTCATTCAAGGGCAACGTCGACATGGACGTCTGACCAAGTGACCACGTAGGCTTCGAAAGCGCGCGCGAGGAAGGTTTGGTCGAGGAGGAAGCATGGCGGACGTCACGGTAATCGGACAAGGAATATTCCTTCGCGGCAGCATCAAAGGCGATGGGGACGTCGAGATTCGCGGTCGCATCGAAGGGGACGTCGAAGTGGCTGGCGAGGTCACCATCGGCGAAGGCGCGCTCGTCAAAGCCGACGTCACGGCTCGCCGCATCACGGTGCGCGGCGCCGTCGCCGGCAACCTGACCGGTGAAGACGGCGTGCGCCTCGAAGAGGGGGCGCGCGTCGTCGGCGACTTGCGTGGCGCGGGCATCGGCATCGCCGAAGGTGCCCTGCTCCGCGGCAACGTGCAGACCGGAACCGGGGGCGAATCGCGCGGCCGCGCTCGCCAACAGGCTGCACCGGCCCGCGCTCCAGCCCGCGTCGAGCGCGTCGAACCGCGCAAAGCGCCGGCCCTCGTGCCCAAGGGTACCGCGGGACGTAAAGCCGCGGCGGCGGAAGAGCGCCCCGCGCCGCCGCCCCCGGTCGTGCCCGTGCTCAAGAAGGGCTCGCGCGCGGCCCTCCGCAAGCGTTCCCGATGAGCCAAGCCCGCGATCGACTGGTCGCGCTGCTGCGCGAACGGTCCTTCGAGAGAAAGCGCGTCATCCTCGCCTCCGGCCGCGAGAGCGACTTCTTCATCGACTGCAAACAGACGATTCTCACCGCCGAGGGGCACGCCTTGGTCGGCGAGCTCATGTTCGACGCCCTCCGCGAGCTCCCGGCGTGCGAAGCCGTGGCGGGGGTCGAGCTCGGCGGATGCCCGCTCGCGAGCGCCGTCTCGCTCGTCAGCTTTCAGAAAGGGCGGCCGCTGGCGGCGCTCTACGTGCGCAAAGAGCAGAAGGACCACGGCTCGAAGCGCCTCGTCGAGGGGGACCGCGCGATTCGCCCCTCGCTGCCCGTCGTCGTCCTCGAGGACGTGATCACGACAGGGGGCTCGACGCTGAAAGCGGTGGAGAAGCTCGGCCAGGCCGGCGTGAAGGTGGTCGGCGTGGTTGCCCTCGTTGACCGGCTCGAAGGCGGCGCCGAGGCGATTCGCGGGGCGGGGCTGCCGCTCGTCACGATCGCCAATCGCCGCGACTTCATTCCGGATTGAGGCACGCTCAGGGCGCCGAGGTAGGCGCGTGACCTGCACGGGGACGGACCTAGGCGGGCCGCAAGGGGTCGTGTAGCCTCGGAAGAATGGGGAGAATTGCGGCCTTGGCGATCGGTTGCCTAGGGGTCGTCGTGCCCTTCGCAGCGTGGGGCGCCGATCCGAAGGAGCAACCGCAGTACGACCAAGCAGCGGTCGCCGCGGCGCTCGAAGAGACTCCAGGGACTGCCGCCTCCAAACGGGCTGAAAAGGCCGGCACGCCCCTCGACGTGCCCCCTCCACCACCGCGCAAGAAGGGGTTCGTGCTCGAGTCGAGCATCGGCGCGATGGGTTTTCTCGGCAAGCTGCAGAACGTCTCGCCCACGGCGTCCATGCTGCACGTGCAGTTCGGTTACGAGCCGTTTCGATGGCTCATGGCCTTCGTGGGCGGCGATATCGCGTTTACGAGCACGCGCTACATCGAGCCGTCACGTGGCTACGCCATCTACGGCATGGGGGCCGGCGCGCGGTTCACGCTGCGCTTCACCGAGCGCGTGGCGGGCTATGCGCAGGGGGACATCGGGTTGATGGAAACGAGCAGCGATCTGCTCGCCTCCTACGGCTTTCGAGACGCCGAAGATTGGAACCTCTACTTCGGCGGCACGGTCGGCGCGGAGTGGTACCAAATCGACCCCCACTACGCCCTCGCGATCTACGGCGGTGCGCGCAAAACGCCGGGATTCGAGCGTGCGGTACGAAACGACCCCGCGATTTCGTGGCTCGGCGGGGCGTCGATTCGCTACACGTTCTGACCGGATCGCACCGGATCGTCACGCAGCTGACGCGGTCGCCGGGCGAGGCTTGCACGATGGCGTGGGCGTCGCTAGCGTGCCCTGCCCCAAGATGCACCACGACCTGCTTTTCGAAATTGGCGCCGAGGAACTCCCCTCTTCCTTCGTGGCGGGGGCGCTCACGGCAATGCCGACCCTGGCGACGAAGCGACTCAAGGAATTGCGGCTCGGCCATGGTGCGGTCCGCGCGTACGGAACGCCGCGACGGCTCACGCTCGTGGTCGAAGGATTGGCCGATCGTCAGACCGACGTCTCCGAAGAGCTGACCGGTCCCCCCGCGACGGCTGCGTTCGACAAAGAGGGCAAGCCGACCAAGGCCGCCGAGGCGTTCGCCAAGAAGCTCGGCTGCGCCGTGGGCGAGCTACGCCAAGTCGAGACCCCCAAGGGGAAGTACCTCGCCGGCACACGCAAGCTCGTCGGCGAGCCGACTGCGGCGCTTCTCGGGCCGGCGTTGGCTCAGCTGGTCGGCGAGATCCCGTTCCGCAAGTCGATGCGCTGGGGGGCGGGCGACGCGACGTTCGGCCGGCCGATCCATTGGCTTTTGGCGATTTACGGAGGCGAGGTCGTGCGTCTTTCGTTCGCTGACGTCACGAGCGGCCGCACGACGCGCGGGCATCGCTTTCTCGCGCCCGGCACGTTCGAGGTCGCGACGGCCTCGTCGGCGGACTACCTCCGCCGTTTGCGCGAGGCGCACGTGTTCGCCGATCCCGACGAGCGCGCCAAAATCATGAAAGAGCGCCTCGTCGCGGCCGCGCGCGAAGCAGGAGGCGAGCTCGTAGAAGACGAATTTTTGGTCGACGAGAACCTGGGGCTCGTCGAAGAGCCGCACATCATCGTCGGCTCGTTCGACAAGTCCTACCTCACGCTGCCCGAAACCGTGATCCTCGAGGTGATGCGCGGGCATCAACGTTACTTCGGAATGCGAGGCAAAGACGGCAAGCTGCAAGCGCGCTACCTCGCCGTCGTGAACACCGCCGAAAACGTGGACAACGTGCGAAGAGGCAACGACCGCGTGCTGCGCGCGCGCCTCGCCGACGCGCGTTTCTTCTACGACGAGGATTTGAAGATTCCGCTCGTCGCGCGGCGCGAAAAGCTGGCCGGCATCGTGTTCCAGAATCGGCTGGGGCACATGTTGGCCAAGTCCGAGCGCATCGAGTCGCTCACGGAGAAGCTCGGCGCGCTGTTGCGTGTGCAGCCACCGATCGTCGAGACGGCGAAAAAGGGCGCGCGCCTCGCGAAGTGCGACCTCGTGTCGCTCATGGTCGGCGAGTTCCCGGATCTGCAAGGGACGATGGGCTGCGAGTACGCGATTGCACAAGGCGAGCCGGCACCCGTTGGCAACGTCATCCGCGATCACTACGCGCCGCGCGGAGCCAAAGACGCGCCGGCGAGCGAGCTGCCCGCTTCGCTCGTGGGGCTCGCCGATCGGCTGGACACGCTGACGGGGTGCTTCGCCGTCGGTCTGTCGCCCACGGGGGCGGCCGATCCGTTTGCGCTGCGACGTGCGGCGCTCGGCATTCTGCGTACGATCCTCGCGCACAAATATGATCTTTCGGTCTCCGCGGCCGTCGAGCAGGCCTACGCTGGCTTTGCGGGGGTCAAGCTCGACCTCGCGCTCGGCGATCTCACGCCCAAGCTCGGAGAGTTCGTACGCGAGCGTTTGCGCGGGCTCTTGACGACCGATTTTCCCACTGACGTCGTGGACGCGTGTCTTGCCGCGGAAGCGGATCGCCCCACGGACGTACTTGGGCGAGTTCAAGCGCTCGCGGCGCTGGCGGGGGATGTCCGCGCGCGCGCGGGCGAAGTCTTCAAACGTGCGACGAACATCGCAAAAGAGGCGCCCAGCGGTGCACCCGTCCCGCCCAAGGAAGTCGCGGCCGACGCCACTGCGACGGAGATCGCGCTCTTCGCGGCGTTCGCGCAGCTCGGTAAAGAGCTGGATGGCGCGGTCGGCTCGAAAGACTTCTCCAAAGCATTCGCGGCCATTGCCGCCTTCGCCCCCGCCCTGCACAAGTTCTTCGAAGAGGTCTTCGTCATGGTCGAGGACGAGAAAGTCCGAAATAACCGTTTGCGGCTCATGCGCGCGATCAGCGAACGCTGCAGCGGCGTGGCGCATTTTCAGCTGCTTTCATGACGATCCCTCGAGGTCGATAGTTCTCTTGACGCTTCGCTGTTGGTAGAAACTCACAGGTGGATCGCAGCGACGTCTGTCGCGCGCGCCGGGCCGCTTGTGGCAAGCGACATGGAGTTGTACGCTAGCCGTCGTAGTCAACAACTGGCTAGCGGGAGGGACGTCGTTATGTCCATCGCGATGGAGCCTCGCACGCACCGGGGAGCGGTGGGCGTCGAGGCAAGTGCCAAGCCTGTCGTCAACGACCTGGTCGTGACGGTGGCAACCTCCAATGGGACGGGAAGCCAATCGGCGAACCTCATCTTGATGCGCGCGATCTTCGGCATGGGGATCCCGGTCAGCGGCAAGAACATGTTCCCATCGAACATCCAGGGATTGCCCACTTGGTTCACCGTACGGGCCAATGCCGAGGGCTGGACGGCGCGCCGGCGCGATGCCGACGTGTTCGTGGCCATGAATGTCGAATCGGTCGCCGAGGACGTCGCGTCGCTCCGCCCCGGGGCGATCCTCGTCATCACCAAGAGCCTCGCGTCCTATGTCAATCGCGACGATCTCAAGGTGCACGTCGTCCCCTTCGACGAGCTGGTCGTGCCCGTCTGCAAAGACGCACGCTTGCGCAAGATGGTCGTCAACATCCTCTACGTCGGCGTGCTCGCGCACTTGCTCGATATCGAGATGGACGAGGTCAAGAACGCCATCGCCAAGCAATTTGCCAAAAAGGGCTCGGCGGCAAAGCTCAACACCGACGCCGCCGTGGCCGGTTTCGAGTGGGCGCGCGAGCACCTCCCCAAGCAAAATCAGCTCGTTTTGCGCCGTACCAATTCGACCGCCGGGCAAATCATCATCGAGGGCAACCAAGCGTCGGCGCTCGGCCTCATGTTCGGCGGCATCACGGTCCTCGCTTGGTACCCGATCACGCCGAGCTCGAGTCTGTGCGAAGCGTGCATCGACTACCTCGAGGAATACCGGCGTGACCCCGAGACGGGGAAGGCCACTTACGCGGTCATCCAAGCCGAAGACGAGCTCGCGTCGATCGCGATGGTCGTCGGTGCTGGGTGGGCCGGCGCGCGCGCCGCGACGGCCACCGCGGGCCCCGGCATTTCCCTCATGAGCGAAATCGCGGGGCTCGCTTACTTCGCGGAAATACCCGCCGTCATCATCGACGTGCAGCGCATGGGGCCGAGCACGGGGCTGCCCACCCGCACCTGCCAGGGGGACATCTGGAAGGCCTACAACCTGTCCCACGGCGATTGCAAACATCCCATGCTGCTGCCGGGCAACATGGCGGAGTGCTTCGAGTTTGCCGCCGAATCGCTCAACCTCGCCGAACGCCTGCAAACGCTGGTGTTCGTCATGACCGATCTCGATCTCGGCATGAACAGCTGGATGAGCCAGCCCTTCGAGCCCAATCTGAAACCCATCGATCGCGGTAAGGTCCTCTCCGACGAAGATTTGGCGCGCGTCGGCGAATTCGCTCGCTACAAGGACATCGACGGGGACGGCATTTGCTATCGCACGCTCCCCGGGAGCAAGCATCCGAACAGCGCGTACTTCACGCGCGGAACGGGGCACACGGAAGCCGCGACCTATTCGGAAAAACCGGGCGATTGGGCGGGCAACCTCGACCGCCTCACGCGGAAGTTCGACACCGCACGCAAGCTCTTGCCGAGGCCGATCATCAAGCTCGCCAAGGGCGCCAAGCTGGGCATCATCGCGTTCGGCTCGAGCGATCCGGCGGTGGAAGAGGCGCGCGTGCTGCTCGTCGCGGAAGAGGGCATTTCGACCGACTACTGCCGGTTGCGCGCGCTCCCCATTGGTTCGGAGGTTCGCGAATTCATCGCGAGCCACGCGGTGGTTTACGTCGTCGAGCAGAATCGCGACGCGCAGTGTGCGTCGATTCTGCGGCTGGAGTGCCCCGAGCAAGCGACGCTCATCCGGAGCATCCTCCACTACAACGGGCTACCCATCGATGCGCGCAGCATCGTCGAAGGCATCACGCTGGGGGAGAAAAGGAGCCGGCCATCATGACGAGCGCCACGATTCCGTCGGAAATCAGCGAAGCGCCGCGCAAAGTCGGGCAGAGCAACAGGCTCAACCTCGAGCTCAAAGCTTACAAGGGGGGCGAGTCCACGCTCTGCTCGGGGTGCGGTCACGACGCCATCACCAGCGCCATCATCAAGGCCTTCTTCGAATATGGCGTCGAGCCGAGCACGGTCGCCAAGCTGAGCGGCATCGGATGCTCGGCCAAGACCACCGCGTATTTCTTGAGCCGTTCACACGGATTCAACGGCGTGCACGGACGCATGGCGGCCATGGCCGTGGGCTCCAAGCTCGCCAACCGCAAGCTCGTCCACATCGGCGTGAGCGGCGACGGCGACACCGCGTCGATCGGCCTCGGCAATTTCCTGCACATGGTGCGACGCAACGTGCCCGTTCTCTACCTCATCGAGAACAACGGCTGCTATGGGCTCACCAAGGGGCAATTTTCGGCCACGGCCGACAAGGGATCCATCAAAAAGGGCGGGGGCATTGTCAATCAGATGACCCCCATCGACTGCTGCGCGCTCGCCATCGAGATGGGGTGCGGTTATGTGGCGCGCTCGTTCTCGGGCGACCCCAAGCAGGTCGTCGCGCTGCTCAAAGGCGCGCTCGCGCACGGCGGCACGGCAGTCGTCGACATCGTCTCTCCGTGCGTCACGTTCAACAACCACGAAGGCTCGACCAAGAGCTACCCCTATGCGAAGGCGCACGAAGATCCGCTGCACGAGCTCGGGTTCGTGCCGTTCTTCGAAGAAATCCGCGTCGACTACGACCCGGGCACGACCACCGTCGTCAAGCTCGCCGACGGATCGCTCATCACACTGAAGAAGCTGGCGCACGACTACGACCCGACCAACCGTTCCCAGGCGCTCGATCTTCTCAATCAGTCGTCGGTCGCGCAGCAGTTTTTGACGGGTCTCATCTACTTCGATCAGTCGACGCCCGCGCTCGACGAGCAGCTGAACCTCGTCCCCGAGCCGCTGGCCACGCTGCCCGAAGCGCGGATCCGCCCACCGGCGTCGGCTCTCGGCGCCATCCTCGAACGATTCCGCTGAAAGAAAATGGTGCGACGAGATCAGCCACCAGGGCCGTCAGCCGAGATGAACGCGATGAGATCGGCATTCTTCATGTCGAGCTCGTCGATGCGATCGCGCAAAAGATCGCGCACCGATACCATGCCGAGCACGCGATCGGAGCGATCGACGAGGGGCAGATGGCGAAAGCCCCCCTGGTGCATGAGCTCCAGCGCTTCGCGTGAAGAGATGTCCTCCCTTACGCTCTTGACCGGTGAGGTCATGACCTCCGAAACCAACGTCAATTGCGGATCGTGACCCGGAGCGACGACGCGCGTGACGATGTCACGCTCGGAAATGATCCCAACCAGGCGGCCTTGGTCGACTACGGCGAGCGCGCCGACTTTTTGATCGCGTAGCGACTGACAAACTTCTCGAACGGTGGCCCCCAGGCGCGTGGACGCGGCCGGACGTTTCGCGATTCGGGTGAGCTCCATCGTACCCTCCTTCGAACGCCGACTTGCCTTGACGAGATGGAGGATACCCCCTCACGTAGACGATGTCTCACCTCGTTTCACGGGCGCCGCGGCCGCGACGGCTGGTCCGGTTCAATGACGATATTGTCACGCCCTTGGAACGTCTCTGCCGTCATTCAGCACGACGAGCCTATTTCGGCATCGAGCAAGTGGACGCTCCCGCGGCCGGCATGTAGCACTCCCGCGTGTAGTCCATGACCATGCGGTCGGTGTTGAAACGCCAGCCGAGCGTCTGGATGGCGCGCTTCATGCGAAAGATCCAGCCGCGCGGCACGTCGTGCTCGTCCCGCTCGTAGTAAAGCGGAATGACTTCCTTCTCGAGCGTTCGGTACAGCGCTTCGCCGTCGCGGCGGTCTTGCTCGTCGGTGACGACGTGCACCGTGTTGTCGCCGATGGCAAAGCCGTTGAGACCGTCGTAGGCCTCCGCCCACCAGCCGTCGAGAATCGACAAGTTGAGCCCTCCGTTGAGAAGGACCTTCTGTCCGCTGGTGCCGCTTGCTTCTTGGGGACGGCGCGGGTTGTTGAGCCAGACGTCGACCCCTTGCACGAGGTGGCGCCCGACGTTGATGTCATAGTCCTCGACGAACATGATGCGCCCCCTTAGCTCGGGGACCATCATCGCTTCGTGCACGCGGCGCAGGACCTCTTGCCCGGGGCGATCGGCGGGGTGCGCTTTGCCAGCAAACACGAGTTGCACCGGTCGCTCGGGGTCGGTGAGCAAGCGCGTCATGCGCGGCATGTCGTGGAAGATCAAGCTGGCGCGCTTGTACGTCGCGAAACGCCGCGCAAAACCGATGGTGAGCGCGTCCGGATTGAGCCCCACTTCGGCCTGCCGCACGAGATCCTCCGGGTAACCCGCGCGTTTTCGCTGCGCCGTCGCCACACGGCGGATGAAGTGCACGAGATCGGCTTTGAGCGTGCGGTGCGTCTCCCAGAGCTCCGCGTCGGGGACGTTGTTGATGCGCGCCCACATGCCGGGGTCGGTGAGCCGCTCGCGCCAATCGGCGCCGATGCGACGCGTGTAGAGATCTTGCATCGCCGTCGCGAGCCAAGTGCGCACGTGGACGCCGTTGGTGATGTGCCCCACCGGCACTTCGTCTTCGCGGTGATGCGGCCACAGGACCTGCCACGACTTTCGCGTGATGCGACCGTGCAGCGCCGACACGCCGTTGGCGTAGCGGGACATCTTGAACGCCAAGATCGTCATGCAGAGGGCCTCGTTGTGATCCTCGGGGCGGATGCGACCGAGCCCCACGAATTCCTCTTGGGAGAGTCCGAGCGACTTGCGGAGCGGCTCGAGGTGCTCGTCGACCAAGCTGGGGGGAAATCGGTCGTGCCCCGCATCGACGGGCGTATGCGTCGTAAAGACCGTGCTTTGTGCGATCTCCTGCGCGCACGTGCGAAAGTCGGCGCGCGTCGCTTCCATGCGCAGTCGCGTCGCTTCGAGCGTCGCGAACGCGCTGTGACCTTCGTTCAAGTGGAGCACGCCCCAATCGACGCCGGCCGCGCGCAGCGCGCGGATGCCCCCCACGCCGAGCAAGAGCTCTTGGCGGATGCGAACGCGCTGATCGCCGAAATAGAGGCGCGCCGCGAGCTGTCGGTTCTCGTGGGAATTGCCTTCGATGTCGGTGTCGAGCAAGAGCAGGTGATTGCGGCCGACGTGCACCTGCCAAACTTGGGCGCGCAGCGTCTCGGTGTTCGAAAGCTCGATTTCGACGATCACGAGTCGCCCGTCGGTCCCGCGCGCGGGGATGGCGGGTAGGCTCTCCGCGGGGGAGCGCACGTATTCTGCGTGTTGAACGCCGTCGCGGTCGAGCCGCTGGCGGAAGTACGACTCGCGGTAGAAAAGGCCCACCGCGATGAGCGGGAGCCCGAGGTCGGACGCGCTCTTCAAGTGGTCGCCGGCGAGGACGCCGAGACCGCCGCTATAGATTGGAAAGGACTCGTGTAGACCGAACTCGGCCGACAGGTACGCCACCGGGCGAACGCGCAGCGGCGCAGCGTGCGTGGAAGCCCACGCATTGGGATAGGAGAGGTAGTCGCGCAGCTCGCGATGCGCGCGATCGACGCGGGCCCGCAGAAAGGCGTCCACCGACATCTGCGCCATGCGCTCGGGCGGCAGGTTGCGCACCAGCGCGAACGCATTGTGGTTGGAGCTCTGGAACAGCTCGGGATCGAGATCGCGGAAGAGCCGAATCGTTTCCGGATTCCACGACCACCAAAGATTGCGCGCCAGCTCTTCCAGCTGAGATTGCAGCTTTTCCTGAGGGGGGATCGCCATCTTCGCAATTTAGCGCCGTCCTTCGACGGGCCGCCACAGCAAAGGGCGACCTCTCGGACGCTTGCGAACCGTCTCGTGTTCATCGGGGCGGACGTTTTGCCCGGGCAAGGCCGGAAGTCCGACTACGCGCCGATGACGCGCATCAGTTTCAGTACTTCCGCCATCAAGTCGACACGTTGCTTTCGGGCTTGCGCCAGATGGACAACCAACTTGGGCTTTCCATAAACGAGGTCGAAGCCAAGGACGATGCCGCGCGAAACGTCTTCTGGATTGGCGCTGACGGTAAGAATGGAAAGCGGCTGGAGCGCATCGCGAATCGGCTCGATGTCGTTGTGCAGACCTGGCCCCAAGTAGACAATGGAGATGCGCTCATTCCGGCATTTCTCCAAGAGGACGGCCGCGGTCGTAAACTCGACGATCTCTTCGGTGTGAGGCAGCGCGCCGAAGTTTCCGATCGCCCCGAGGGCTTGGAGCATCTGACGAACGAAGGGCATCGACGTCGGATCACTCGGTTTGCCGACGAGAAGCGTGCGCACGCGATCGCCGGCGCGCTCGGGCAGGTTGCGATCGTAGGTGACGACCTTGGAGAGCAGCGTCGCTTGCAAGTCGACCGGGACCGGGACGTCCTCCGCGCGTGCGACGTCGAGCGCCGTGCAGACCGATAGCCCGATGAGCACGGAGGCGAAACGTCGAAAGACGGAGGGCGAACGTTCCATCACGGCGTGACTCCGCACGCCGACTGGCATGCTGTGGTGACACACGGCGAGATCGGCTGGACCAACGGAACGGAGGGATCGTTGATGGAGGTGATCCCGGCTTCGGCGAAGCACGGAAACCCACAATTGAAGATGTCGGTTGGCGTCGGCAGCGACCAGCAGTCTCGCCGGAAACCGCACTCATAGACCAAGTTGCACTTCTCGTCCGCCACGCAGGCCGAGATGATGCTTCCGCACCCTGGACCGGGGTCCTCCGGCGCCGTAAGGCAGGCACGACACACTGCCTGCGGGTCGACATCGTCGGCCGTGTCACGAACCACGTCGGGGCGCATTATCGGGGGGGACGCGTCAAGATTGAGGAACGGGGACGGATCGGCGTTGATGCAGCCCGGCAGCGAGGCCGTGAGGAGCGTCATAAGTAGGAAGACCGCTATTCGCATCGTGCCCCTCATTGCAAAAAGTCGTACTGGAGGCCGATGGTCGTTCGGAACTTGTCCACCGGGACGAGCTCGGGGATGTCGACCGTGTTGCTACCCCCCTGCGAGAATCCAACGACGTATGGCCCTCGCTTACCGAATACCCAGTTGGCCGACAACCGATACGACAGCCCCGTCAGACCGGGAACCGGACCGGAGATCGTGGCGCGAAGCTCGGCCTGAGGCGGCGCGACCGGGAAGTGACTGAAGCCCCCGTCCCAGGCCCGGTCGGCGATACGATTGCCCGTGAAATGCGTCGCGAGGGCGAAGACCGGCCAGCTTCCCTGCAGATCGTACGAGACGTGCACATTGCCGAACATTTGCGGGACCATCGTCAGTCGGCGGTCGATGGTGCCGCTTTGCCAGCGAGCCACGGCTCCCGTCACGTTCGTGCCGTAGCGAAGGCGGCCTTCGGCTGCCGTTCCTTCGTACGTCCCGTTGAAGCCATAGTTCTCGATAGTCGCGACGTTGCGGTATTGCGAGACGGCCCCTGCAGAAACGTCGAAGGTGATGTTCCCGGCGGCTACCTCGGCCTCCTTTTCTTCGACGGTGAGCACGTGGGCCTCGATCATGTTCTTCCACCACGAGCGAAAGACACCGAGTAGGACGCGCTGAGAACCGAACCGCTGCTCGACGGAGCCCTCGATCGAGCGCACTGTCTCCGGTCTCAGATTGCGGGGCGGAACGAGGATGGGCCCGTGGGTCTCGCTCTCGATGAACGACGGCGCGCGAAAAGCCTCGGCATAGACGACCTTGAGCGTACCGCCGCGCCACGGCTTGGTCGTGGCGGCGACGCGCGGCGAGATCACCGGATCGAAGCGCGAGTCGTAGTCGAGCCGCGCACCCGCGTTCATGCCGAACTCCGCCGCCGGTTGCCACGTCGTTTGGAGATAGGGACCTAACGTTGCACCCTCACGTTTGAAGGGTGCGACCAACGCGAAGAGAGGTTCACCCGCCGGGTGGTTCGGCACCGCCGAATAGTTCGATACTTCGTTGCGGCCCTGCACGAAGCGCCAGCGGCCGTCGATTCCGAGGAGCGTGACCAGCCGACCATCGCGCGTCCAATTGAACGAGCCCTGCAGCTCCGCTCCACCCCATCGCGTCACTCCGACGGCCGCCCACTGACAATCGGAAGCGTCCGTTCGACGGCAATAGAGATAGTCCGCCGCGGTCTGGAACGTGCGGTTGTCGAAGCTATCGACGTAAGCGCGCACTTTGGGAGTGAAGATCTCGGAGACGGCATGCTCCCACGTCAGATCGCCGCGCAGGCTCCGATCGATCTGATAGGTGTTGGGGTCGTCGAAAAGAGCGACGTCTTGAATGCGCCGGCCCCGAAATGGCGCGGCGAACGTGAACGTCGATGCCTGTACGCGCAGCTTGAAATCTCCGACCCGCGCGCTCAAGTAGGCCGACGGTACACGC
>Ga0111538_10004001_pt1 | contig 20527 bp, 11 predicted proteins | sample SoiMethybrSBSTD1_FD_79669 | JGI IMG/M metagenome (GOLD analysis project Ga0111538, IMG submission 79669) | Bulk soil microbial communities from a Populus tree surrounding site in Tennessee, USA - Soil MetaG P. TD hybrid SBSTD1 (version 2)... | ecosystem: Environmental > Terrestrial > Soil >... | reverse complement strand
CATTCGTTGTCGCAGCAGAATGAGTCGAGCGTGCACACGACTGCGCAGCAGACGGAGTTGACGCAGCCGCCCGTGCCGTGAGCCTCGAAGCAACTGCCGTTGAACGGCGTGCCGCAGCGATCCGGCTCACCACCGGGCGTGCAGTCGCCGATACCGTCGGCGTCGAGGTCGGGGCAGGCACACAGGAGGTCGGCGATGGCCACGCAGATCACGTCCCACGCGCCGTTCTCATCAACGCAGAACGGTCGCAGGTTGCCGACGAGGTCGCAGCACATCTGGTCGTTGCACCACGGAAGCAGGTGCTCCTCGAAACACGGGAGGCAGTCCATACCGCCGCAGTCATCGCAGTCGAAGCCGGCCGTGCCGCCATCGTCACCGGGCGGGTCCTGCGTCGGCGCGGGATTGGCGACCATCTCGGCTGCGACCTTGGGGGCCGGGCCGTAGAGCGGGAACTTCGACGGACGGAACTCTTCCTGGAAGTAGATCCATTCGACGATGTCGAGATGGAGCAGCGCGTTGGCGGCGGCTTCGATGGATGACGGGTTCCCATCCACGTACACCATGCCGGCCAGGTCCGGCTGCTGCTTGTTCGAGACCTTCTCGATGCGCGTCTCGAGAGCGCCGAGCTCGTCGGCGCTGACCTTGGGCCCGAATACCGAGCTGAAGGTCAGGTTGAACTGATTGATGACGCCGTCCAGTTCAACGGTGTCGGCGTTCGCTGTCGCGCGAAGGGTCTTGTCGGCTTGGGGGCGGATGCGAGCCCAGTCGGCGAACTTGGCGATGAGCCTCGACTCGCCGGCGGGCTTGCGCAGGAACGCGCGCTTGGGCAGCGGTGTGCGGGGAATCTGACCAATGTGATCGATCGCGCCCGCGCCCGGCGCCGGCACGGCGGGATTGTGCGGCAGCGGCAGTGGTTGCGCGACCTGCGCCCATGCGGCGCCCGCGATGCCCAGGGTTGTGACAACCAAGGCTCTCTTCAGCAGCGTCATTGCTTGATGCTCTCCATGAACGGACCGTGGTCCGCTACTCGGCGGACACCGGCGATTGAGACTTTGTGGCCTGCGGCGCTAGCTCTCCGCAGAGATACCTATCCCTCCCAGATCAGTCATCATCCTACTAGAAATCAAATGTCAACGGAAGGGTGAAAGGTGCAGCCATGAATCGGAATTCCGCCGGAACTACGCCGGCAACCAGCAGGGAAGATCGACCGGCCCCGATCTCTGCCGGCAAAGAAACAGGCTCGACCGAGGGGTACGGACGAGCCTGAATGGGTCGATTCTGGATGGGTGACAGGGCCTTGGTTAGTCCTCGGCAACCTGGGCCGGAGCTGCCAAGGGGGTGCGAGGGACCACTTCGACCACGCTGGAGGGCCGTTCGGCGCCCAAGGCTTCGGCGGCATGGGCTGCATCGGCCCGCATGGCTGCCCCGTCGAAATCGCCCGCAGGGGCCTCTTCCACCAGTTTGCGGACCTTCATCTTGGCATAGGGATCGAAGCCAGTGCCGGCCGGGATCAGGTGGCCAAGCAGGACGTTCTCCTTGAGGCCGGTCAACTCGTCGATCGCGCCGCGGAGCGAAGCCTCGGTGAGCACCTTCGTGGTTTCCTGGAACGAGGCGCCCGACAGGAACGATTCGGCTTGGAGCGACGCCTTGGTGATGCCCAGCAGCAGCGGCTTGGCGGTCGATGGCTTGGGCTTTCGCGTCTTGGCCGGGTTCTTGCCGGCCGTCTCGGCGATCGCGTTCGCCTCGCGCACCTCGTCCTTCGAATACTTGCCATCCTTGACCAGCGTCGTGTCGCCGGCGTCGGTCACGACCAGCTGCTGACCGAGGTTGGCGTTCTTCAGACGGAACGCGAACTTGTCGACGACCTCGTTGGGCAAGAGGTCGCTGTCGCCTGAGGTGAGGACGCGCACCTTGCTGAGCATCTGGCGAAGGATGATTTCGATGTGCTTGTCCGAGATCGGCACGCCCTGCGCGCGATAGACGTTCTGCACCTCGTCGAGCATATACGCGTACAGCGCATCCTCGCCCTTGATCTTGAGGATGTCGGCCGGAATCATCGGGCCTTCGGTGAGCGGATCGCCCGCGCCGACATGATCGCCGGTGTGCACCAGCAGGTGCTTGCCCTGCGGCACGTGGTGATCGAACTCCTGGCCGCCGTCGGAGATGACGCGGATGGTCATCTTGCCCTTGCGCTTGTCGGAGTGCAGTTCGATGCGGCCGGAGATTTCGGCGACGACCGCAGGCTCCTTGGGCACCCGGGCCTCGAAGATCTCGGTGACGCGCGGCAGGCCGCCGACGATGTCGGCCGAGCCCATGACTTCCTTGGGCTGACGCGCCAGCATCTGGCCCATCTTGATTTCCTGGCCCTCGGCCACCTCGATACGGGCCTTGGCCGGCAAGTGGTGGAAGTCGAGGATCTGGCCGGTCGTGTCTTCGATGATGATCTGCGGGTGCTTCTCGCCGGTGTGCTCGATGACGATGAGTTCGCGCACGCCCTTGGCGGTCTCCTCGCGGACGGTCTCGCCGACCTCGATGTCCTTGAACTTCACGATGCCGGACTTCTCAGCCAGGATCGGCGTGCGGTGGGGGTCCCACTCGACGAGGATCTGGCCCTTCTTGACCTTCTCGCCCGGAGCGAGCTTGATGATCGCGCCGTAGGGGATCTTGCTCTTTTCGAGTTCGCGGCCCTTGTCGTCCAGCACGGCGACTTCGCCGTTGCGCTTGAGCGTAATGAGCACCTTGCCTTCGGGCGATTCGACCTCGACCTGGTTCGCGTCGCGAATCTCGACGACGCCCGAGTTCTGCGCCTTGTACGAGACTTCGACGAGCCCGCGAGCTGCGATGCCGCCGGTGTGGAACGTGCGCATCGTCAACTGCGTGCCGGGCTCGCCGATGGACTGAGCCGCAATCGTGCCGACGGCCAGGCCTTCCTCGACCAGTTGGCCGGTGGACATGTCCATGCCGTAGCACAGGGCGCATGAGCCCATCGCTGTATCGCAGGTCAGCGCGCTGCGCACCTGAACCTGATCGATGCCCATCTTCTCCAACTTCAGCGCGATCTCGTCGGTGATCAACTGATTCTCGGCGACGATGGTCTCGTCCGTGCGCGGATCGATCACGGTCTGCCGCGCGGTGCGGCCGCGGATGGCTTCGCGCAGCGGCACGTCGACTTCCTCGCCCTTGTAGATGGCGCGCTTGTTGATGCCGAGTTTGGTGCCGCAATCGTGCTCGTACACGACCACCGACTGCGCGACGTCGTACAACTTGCGTGTCAGGTATCCGGAGTCAGCGGTCTTGAGCGCGGTATCGGCCAGACCCTTTCTGGCGCCGTGCGTGGAGGAGAAGTATTCGAGAACGTTCAGGCCCTCGCGGAAGTTGGCGCGGATGGGCGTTTCGATGATCTCGCCCGAGGGTTTGGCCATCAGGCCGCGCATGCCTGCCAATTGCTGCATCTGGCTGATGTTGCCGCGGGCACCCGAGGTGGACATCAGGAACACCGGATTGAGGTAGGAGCGGCCGTCAGTGGAATCCACGGGCAACTCGCCGCCAGCGTCGGTGCGGCGGTCGAACTTGAGCGTGTCCACCAGGCTCTTGGTGATCTGCTCGCGGCAGTGGGCCCAGAGGTCGAGCAGCTGGTTGTGCCGCTCGCGCTCGGTAATGGCGCCCGCGTTGAAGTTGCGCTCGACGCGATCGACCTTCTTCTGCGTCTCGTCGATTAGATCGTACTTTTGCTTGGGGATGCGCAGATCGGTGATGGCGATGGAGAGGCCCGACGTGGTGGAACTCTTGAAGCCGAGTTCCTTCATGTCATCGAGCAGTTTGAGCGTGGCCGGGCGGCCGAGGCGCGCGTACGTGTCGTCGATCACGCGGCTGCAGCCCTTCTTGCCCAGCGTCGCGTTGTAGAACGGCATGCCGTTGCCGAGGATGTCGGCGAACAGCACGCGGCCGACGGTGGTCACCAGGCGATGATTCGCCGGCAGTTTCTCGACGGCGCCCTTCTCGGAATTCATCACATGCTCGAAGCGGCGCAAACGGACCACGATGGGCTCGTGCAGGCCGATGCGCCGATGGTCGAACGCGAGGATCGCTTCCTGCTCATCGCGGAAGTACCGGCTGTGTGGAATCGACTTGGGATCGATTGGCGCGCCGGAAACGTGGCCCTCCGGCTCGCGCAGGAACGTGACGAAGTACACGCCCATCACGATGTCCTGACTGGGCGAGACAATCGGGTTGCCGTTGGCAGGGCTGAAGATGTTGTGCGTGGACATCATCAGCACGTGGGCTTCGGCCTGGGCCTCGACCGACAGCGGCAGATGGACCGCCATCTGGTCGCCGTCGAAGTCGGCGTTGTAGCCCGTGCACACCAGTGGATGGATGGTGATGGCGTTGCCTTCGACCAGCACCGGCTCGAAGGCCTGGATACCCATGCGGTGCAGCGTCGGGGCGCGGTTGAGCAGCACCGGATGCTGATAGATCACCTGTTCGAGAATGTCCCACACTTCCGGATCACGCCGCTCCAGCATGCGCTTGGCCGACTTGATGGTGTCGGCGAGGCCGTGCTCCTTGAGTTTGCGGATGATGAACGGCTGGTAGAGTTCCAGCGCGATCTTCTTGGGCAGGCCGCACTGCCAGAGTTTGAGTTCGGGACCGACGACAATGACCGATCGGGCCGAGTAATCGACGCGCTTGCCCAGCAGGTTCTCGCGGAAGCGGCCCTGCTTGCCCTTGATCATGTCGGTGAGCGACTTCAGCGGCCGGTTCGATGAGCCGAGCACCGGGCGACGGCAGCGGCCGTTGTCGAACAGCGCATCCACCGCCTGCTGCAACATGCGCTTCTCGTTGCGGATGATGACCTCGGGCGCGTTGAGGTCCATCAACTTCTTGAGGCGGTTGTTGCGATTGATGATTCGGCGATAGAGATCGTTGAGATCGCTGGTCGCAAAATTGCCCGACTCCAGCAGCACCAGCGGGCGCAGGTCCGGCGGGATGACAGGAATCACATCGAGCACCATCCACGTCGGATCGTTCTCCGAGTTGCGGATCTGCTCGATGAGTTTGAGGCGCTTGGAGATGTCCTTGAGTTTCTGCTTGCTGCGCGTCTTGTTGATCTCATCGCGCAGCGTGGCGGCCAGACCGGGCATGTCGAGATCGATCAGCAGCTCGCGCACGGCATCGGCGCCCATCTGGGCGGTGAAGCCGCTCGCGCCGTACTTGTCGATCGCGGCGCGGTACTCGTCCTCGGTCAGCATCTGGCGGTCATCCAGATCCGTCTGTCCCTTGTCGGTGACGACGTAATCCTGGAAGTAGATGACCTTCTCGAGGTCGCTGGTCTTCATGCCCAGCAGCGTGCCCAGGCGTGACGGCAATGCCTTGAAGAACCAGATGTGCACCACGGGCGCGGCGAGATTGATATGCCCCATGCGCTTGCGGCGCACGCGGCTGTGCGTGACCTTCACGCCGCAGCGGTCGCAGATGATGCCCTTGAACTTCGTGCCCTTGTACTTGCCGCAGGCGCACTCATAGTCGCGCTCGGGACCGAAGATGCGCTCGCAGAACAGGCCGTCCTTCTCAGGGCGGTAGGTGCGGTAGTTGATGGTCTCGGGCTTCTTCACCTCGCCGAAGGACCACGAACGAATGTCGTTCGGGCTGGCCAAGGTAATCTTCACCGAGCCGTAGTCATTGACGCGATCGTAAACGGTTTCAGCCATTGTTCGAGTACTCAGCGATCAGCGTTCAGTTCTGGACACACGCGGACTCAGGCAGACCGGCTGACGCCGGTGTGCCGAATCACAGAAGGCTTCCACCTTCTAGTTGCTGCTTCTCCAGCGTGATGTTCATGCACAGGCCCTTGATCTCGTGGCACAGCACGTCGAAAACCACCGGCATGCCGGCTTCGAGCGTGTTGGTGCCCTTGACCATCGAGTCGTAGATCTTCGTGCGGCCCTCGACGTCGTCGGATTTGACCGTGAGCAGTTCCTGCAGAACGTAGGCGGCGCCATAGCCTTCGAGGGCCCACACTTCCATCTCGCCGAAGCGCTGGCCGCCTGTGCGGGCCTTGCCGCCCAGGGGCTGTTGCGTGATCAGCGAGTACGGGCCGGTGGCACGGGCGTGAATCTTGTCATCCACCAGGTGGTGGAGTTTGAGCAGGTACATGTAGCCGACGGTCGACTTCTGATGGAACGGCTCGCCGGTGCGGCCGTCGTGCAACTGCACCTTGCCGCTGGTCGGGATGCGAGCCAACAGTTCGCGCGTCGTGCCCGGATTCTTGCCGGTATCCTCGAATTCCTTGAGCCGACCTTCGACGTGCTCGTTGGCCAGGCCGATTTGCTCGAGAACCTCCCGTTCGTTGGCGCCGTCGAAGACTGGCGTGACGGCCTGGAAGCCCAGCACCTTCGCCGCCCAGCCCAGATGCACCTCGAGCAACTGACCGACGTTCATGCGGCTGGGCACGCCCAGCGGGTTGAGCAGCACGTCCACCGGTGTGCCGTCCTCCATGAACGGCATGTCTTCCTCAGGCACGATGCGGGCGATGACGCCCTTGTTGCCGTGACGCCCGGCCATCTTGTCGCCGACGGAGAGCTGCCGCTTGGTCGCGAGATAGACCTTGACCATTTCGAGCACGCCCGAGGGCAGTTCGTCGCCGCGCTTCATATGCGCCAGGCGCCGTTCCTTCTCCTTCATGACGGCCTCGATGCGCGGCCAGAACTGGCTGTGCGTCCGCAGGGCCTTCTCGCGCGCTTCCTTCGAGCCCTTCACCCATTTCTCATTGAAGTTCTCGATCTGCTCGAGGATGACTTCCGGGATGTCCGAGGCGCCGACCTTCTGGCGCGTCGCCGGATCGACCATCTCCGCGCCGAGCGTCTCGTTGACCTGGCCAACCATCTGCTTGAAGAGCGTGATGGCCTTGAGGTTCATCTCGTCCTCGAAGGCCTGCATCTCCTTCTTGAGCTTCTTCTTCTGCTCCTCATTCATGTGCATGCGGCGGCTGAAGCGGCGGGCGCCGATGACGATGCCCTCGGTGCCGGCCGGCACTTCCAGCGAGTCGTTCTTCACGTCCTCGCCGGCGCGGCCGAAGATCGCATGCAGCAGTTTCTCTTCGGGAGTCAGTTCACTCTTGCTCTTGGGGCTGACCTTGCCTACGAGGATGTCGCCCGGGCCGACGCGCGCCCCGATGCGGATGACGCCGTTCTCATCCAGGTTGCGCAGCATCTTCTCGCTGACGTTGGGGATGTCGCGCGTGAATTCCTCGCGGCCGAGCTTGGTCTCGCGCACTTCGACGTCGAAGGCGTCGATGTGAATCGAGGTGAACGTGTCGTCCTTCAGAAGTCGCTCGGAGATGACGATCGCGTCTTCGAAGTTGTAGCCGTCGAAGGTGTTGAACGCCACCAGCGCGTTCTTGCCGATCGCCAGCTCGCCCATGGTGGTCGAGGCGCCGTCAGCGATGATCTCGCCGGCCTTGACGTTCTGGCCGAGTTTCACCACCGGCTTCTGCGTCTGGCAGGTGCGCTCATTGAGGCCGGCGAACTTGCGAAGCACGTACTCGTCGGCGTTGTCGATGACGATGCGCTCGCCATCCACCTGCGTCACCGTGCCGCCGCGCTTGGCCTTCACCAGCATGGATGAATAGTGGCCGGCGATCTTCTCCATGCCCGTGCCCACCAGCGGCGGCTGACTTCGGATCAGCGGCACGGCCTGGCGCTGCATGTTCGAGCCCATCAGCGCGCGGTTGGCGTCGTCGTGCTCGAGGAACGGAATCAGCGCCGCCGACACGCCGACGATCTGCTTGGGCGAGACGTCGACGTACTGCACGTCGTTGGCGGGAACCTGCGCCAGGTCGCCGCGTACGCGCGCCAGGGCCGTGCCCTTGGCGATGCGCCCCTTGTCGTCCAGAGCGTCGGTCGGTGCGAGGATGGCGGTCATCTCCTGATCGGCGCGAAGATTCTCAATCTCGCCGGTGACCTTGCCCCCCTTGACCTTCTGATAGGGCGTCAGCAGGAAGCCGTAGTCGTCGATCTGGCTGAAGATGCCCAGCGAAGCGATCAGGCCGATGTTCGTGCCTTCAGGCGTCTCGATGGGGCAGATACGGCCGTAGTGCGAGATGTGCACATCGCGCACCTCGAAGCCGGCCCGCTTGCGGTTCAGGCCGCCCGGACCCAGGGCCGAGAGGCGGCGCTCGTGCACCAGCATCGACAGCGGGTTGGTCTGATCGACCACTTGCGACAGTTCACTGCGTCCGAAGAAGAAATCGACAGCCGACGAGATCGACTTGCTGTTGACAAGGTCCGCGATCTTCGCCAGTTCATCGGGCTCCTTGACGCTCATGCGCTCCTGCACCGTGCGGCGCAGTTTGAGGAAGCCCTTGCGCATCTCCTCGACAGCAAGTTCATCGAGCGTGCGCAGGCGGCGGTTGCCAAGGTGATCGATGTCGTCGACGTGCGCATTGGGCTTCTTGGCGCGAAGGTCGAGGATGTAGCGGATCACCGCCAGGAAATCCTCAGCCCGGATCGACTGCTTCTCCTCGCCCACCTGCTTGAAGGTCGGATCCTTCTCGAACTTGCGGTTGATGCGGAAGCGGCCGACCTTGCCCAGGCGGTAGCGGTTCTCGTCGAAGAACTTCTCCTTGAACAGGGCGCGAGCCTTGTCCACCTGCGGCGGATTGCCCGGACGCAGGCGGCCGTAGATGCGGAGAAGGGCGGCCTCGTGCTCGTTGACCTCGGCCAGGAAGTCCAGCCGCTCGACAGCGAGCGTATTGAGGATCAGCGGATCGCCGGGGTTGGCGATGGCGCGCACGGTCTTGAGCCCCGAGGCCTGGATCGTCTCCAGGGCCGGGCCGAACGGCACACCGACCTTGCACAGTTCCTCGCCGGTCTCCTGATCGACGATCAATTCCGCGGAGAAGTGCTCGGGCTTGAGTTTCTCGACCTTGATGTCCTGAACGTCGTAGAACAGTTCGAGGATCTTGTCGGTGGAGGAGAAGGTCTCATCGAGGGCGCGCAGGAAGGTCGTGGCGGCGATCTTGGTGCTCTGGTCGATTCGCATCGCCAGAACGTCCTTCTTGGTGACCTCCAGCTCGATCCACGAGCCGCGCTCGGGAATGATGCGGGCCGAGTGCAGCGGGCGGTCGCCGACCGACGATGAAATGCCGAAGTCGACGCCGGGCGAGCGGTGCAGCTGACTCACGATCACGCGCTCCGCCCCGTTGATGATGAACTCGCCGCCGCCCATGATGATGGGGATCTCGCCGAGGTAAATCTCCTCCTCGACGATCTCGGCATGGCCCTCGCGCACCAGGCGTACGCCGACGCGGAACGGCATGCCGAAGGTCAGGCGCAGTTCGCGGCACTCGTCGGGCGTGTATCGGGCCTCGTCGAGCTTGTAATGAAGGTACTCCAGGCGCATCGTGCCGTCGTACGACTCGATGGGGAAGACCTCGCGCAGAAGCGCTTCGAGTCCGATCTTCGGATCGCGCCCGTTGTAGGGTTTTTCGTTCTGGATGAAGCGGTTGTACGCCTCGAGCTGGACCTGGGTCTGAGTGGGCACGGCGATCGCGTCGCCGCGCTTTTTGAAGTCGCGAACCTTCAGTTGGGACATCAATTCACCTCGATGCCGATACGCATAGCGAGCCGTAATCGGGGAAGTCGATTCAGTGCCATCTTGCCTGGATTCAGATGTGGAGAGACCGTCGCCTGTGCCGAATCGGTGATACTAGCAGCCAGCTAGCAGGTCAACAAGGGTTTCGCAAGAGGAAGGCCAAGAAAAATTGAAGAAATCCGCCTCCACGGCACGCGGATTGCAGCCCTAAGCCACCTAGGAAAGTACGGATCAGCCCTCCTTGGGTCGCATGTCCTTGATGAAGGCATCGGCCTCGGCGATGGCCGCCTCCATGTCCTTGATCAGCGCCGCCGTGTCGCCTTCCAGCGCGGTCAGCTCGCCCTGCAGGCTCGCGATCGCCTGGGCGTTGAGGTTGTGCTTGAGATAGAGCACATGATCGCGGAACGACGCCAGCACCGGCTCCATCTTGCTCTCGGCGTTGCGCATGGCCGAGATCAACTGGCCGTAGCGGTCCTTCGTCTTCGCGAGTTCCTTCTCGCTGCTGCGGCGGAGGTCCTGGTTGGTGTACGCACCCAGCTCCTTCTCCCACTCCGCGAAGAGGTCCTCGGAGACGTCCTCGATGGAATCGATGCGACCGCTGAGCGTCGACGCGCGCTTCTCGCATCGTCCGAGTTCTGAATTCAGCGCGTCGTACTTCTTCTTGAGATCGGTGTCGGGCTGCTTGACGACCTCGCTGAATCGCTCGAGGGCGGTCTTGAAGGTCTCCTTCGCCGCCTCCTGGTCGCCCCGGGCATCCTCCACGCGATCGACGAGGATGTCGCGCTTGTGCACGCCGAATGATTCCATCGTCGCGTAGTAGGCCGATTGACAGCCTGGAAGCGACGTCAGTGCCAGGGCGACGGATGAAGCCATGAGCAGGGCGCAGACCAGTGGGCGCGACATTGAACATCCTCCGTTGATTGCCGGCGGCATACCAAGCGAGTGTAACGCGCCGTCACGAAGGCTGCGGACTCAGCGATGACCGGAGTGGCCGCGAACCGCATTCCGCGAGGCATCGGATTGTCCGAGTTTGCCACTCTTGGGCGCGTTGCGGGCATCGAACGCGGCGTGCGATCCGGTCGGATTCCAACCGCTGCCGGATGAGGCGCCGAGTCCGCCGCCACCCGTGCCGCCGCCGAACGATCCACCCCCCAGAGTGAATCCCGGCACGACACCGGCGCGCGGACCACTCACGAGCACCACCGGCTTGGCCGGCTTGGCGCCAGCCTCGGGCGCGTCTGCGTGTTTGCGTTGCTGATGTGGACTGACCGGCCGCTGCTGAGTCACCTCCGCCTTCGATGAAGGTTTGGTCTTTGTGGCGCTGCGCGCTGTCGCCTTCGCCGTCGCACCGGCCGACCTGACCCCCTTGCCCGCTGGCTTGTCAGGCTGTTTCGACGCTGTTCCTGATTTGGAGGCTCCAGGCTTGGCCGACGACGAGGTCGACTTGGCGGAGGATGATGAAGATGGCTTGCTGGATTTGCCCGGCATGGCGGTTGACTCCTGTCACTGAGGAATCGTCGTCGCACAACGATTCCCGCGCCAATTGTATATCGATCGCCCTGCGCGCAGCCTCAGCGTCTGGCGCGCCATGTCTTCATCGCGGATTCCGCGACTATGGCCTACTGCACGCTGATCGTCAGTGTGCCTGTTCCCTGCTGCGAACTCCAGCCTCCGAGGCGAATGAGCACCGGAGTGCCGGCCGTCACGGGGAAGCTGATCTGGGCTCGGTTGCTGTTGCAGAAATCATCGTTGCAGGCGATTTGAGTCAGCGCGGCACACGTGCCGGAATAGGCCAGCAGGTAGCTGTCAAACGTCGACGCGGCGCAGGTATGGACTGTCGCCGTGCCTGACGCCGGTGGTGTGAAGCGAATCCACACGTCGCTGCCGAAGCTCGCGGTGCACGTGACGGGTGTCGGACCGCTGTTGGTGGTGCCCGTGGTGTCGAATTGGAACGCCCCGGTCGTCGAAATCAACGCGGGATTGGCGCACAAGTCGTTGTTGATGACCGGTGGCGGCATCGGGCAGGGTCCCCAGTTCGATATCACCTGGAGCAGGTCGTTGACATCGACCGTGCCATCGCCATTGAGGTCCGCGCGCCCGCCCGTGCTGCTGCCCCAGGCGCTGACAACGCCCAGAAGATCATTGACATCGACGGTCGCGTTGCAGGTGACGTCGCCCTGGCAGGGCTCGACGTTGAAGGTCCGCTGCCATGAATCGCCGCCCGTGCCGTTGGCATTGCCGTCGAAATCCGTGCCGAAGGGATTCTCGAGGATCGCCCCGTTGGCCGTGATGCGATAGCGACCGCACGCTGGAGGCGTCCCGCCGATCGTGAATTCGATTTCGTTCGTGCCAATGCGGTACGTTGTCCAAGTAAGCGGAATCGTCGCATCGTCCCCCGTTCCAAACGCGCCGTCGGTCCCTGCCGCGAGCATGGAGAACGCAGCGGGATTGTTCACCGATGCTGGTGACATGACCTGGTTGAACCGCAGCCGGAAGGCGGTCAGACTGGAGACCGAGCCGCCTTCCGCCGGGACGCCCGGCGTTGTCAGCATCTTGGGTGCAGGAAGCGTCGCCGTCACGCCTTGGAAGGAATTCACGCGGCCGCCGCCGAGCAGGTTTACGAGGGTGGGATTCTGGGCGTCGATGTTGTCGGCGGTCGCGACCAGCTGGGCAGCCACCTGGTCGCGCGTCCACGTCGGATGGGCCGCCCAGATCAGCGCCGCGGTGCCGGCGGCATTGGGTGTCGACATGCTGGTGCCCGAGTTGAGGCCATAGGTGCTGCCGGGAAGCGTGGAAAGGATGTTTGACCCGGGCGCAGCAATGTCGATGCCCGTGCCGTAGTTGCTGAAACTGCTCTTGACATCATTGTTGTCGGTGCTGGCCACCAGCAGCGTCTGGTGGAAGGCCTGCCGCGGCGGGTTCAACTGGTTGTTGTTGCCCGCGGAATTGAGGTGAAGCACGCCGTTGTCGTACAGATATTGGAAAGCCGTGGTAACAGTGGCGTTGCCGACCCAGCCGTCGAAGTTGTAGCTAGTGCTGATGATCTTCGCCCCGTTGTTGGTGGCGTAGTTGAACGCAGAAGCGACTGTCGTGGCCGTCCAACCCGCAGCGCCCGAATAGAACCGAATCGGCATGAGGCGGGACGCGCCGGCCGTACCCGCCACACCGACGCTGTTGTTGGTGCGAGCGCCGACGATGCCAGAAGTGTGCGTCCCGTGCGAGTCGCCTCCGGTGTGAGCCGGGGTATTGTCGTTGCTGATGAAGTCCCACCCGTTGATGTCATCCACGAAGCCGTTGCCATCATCATCAATGGCGTTGGCTGCGATCTCGTCGCTGTTGATCCAGAAGTTGGGCGTCAGATCGGGGTGGGTCATGTCGATGCCATCGTCGGTCATCGCCACGATCACGCTCGCCGATCCCATCGTCGTATCCCACGCCAGGTTATTCTGCATCTTGGTATGGTGGTACTGCTGGCCGTACTGCGGATCGTTTGGAACCAATTCGCGCGGGTCGCCGATCAACATGACATTGGGCTCGGCCCACTTCACTCCCGGCGTCGCCTGCAGCGCTCGGATGAGCGCGGCCGTGTCCGCCTTCGCTCCCACCGACAGGAGCGACATGTTCGTGTAATGATCGTTGCCCGGCTCCTGCCAGCGGAGAATCATCTTCGCCGATTGCGCTGACGCGCCGTCAATGCCGGCCACGTTCCACCCATTCACCACGGCAGCGAGATCGACGGCTTGGGGCGAGGCGAAGCACACAACGATTTCGCCGGGCACCTCAGCGCGCTGAAGGCCATCATTCTTTTGGGCATGGGCCTGAACCGCGCACGCACAGATCGCGGCGACCACCACAGTGAGGGTCCTGAGCATCCTGATTCTCCGAGGGTATGAAACGCGGGGGGCAACTACCAACATGATCGTAAAGGCTTGGCTGTGCCGTAACAAGCATGATGCCCCGTAGACCTCTGCTACCGCACAACCTGCAGCCATTATGCCGGGGCTCCGTCTTCCCTGCGCCGGGTATCGCCAATCCACCTCTCTTCCACCGATTGCCAAAATGAACGAGGCCGCCTCGTTCGAGGCGGCCTCGCTGCGTGCATTGCAAAGGGCGACCGGACCAGATTACTTGACAGTGACCTTCGCGCCGGCCTCTTCCAGCTTGGTCTTGAGGGCGTTGGCGTCGGCCTGGCTGATCTTCTCCTTGACGGCCTTGGGCGCGCCGTCGACCAGGTCCTTGGCTTCCTTAAGGCCCAGGCCGGTGGCTTCGCGAACGGCCTTGATGGTCTGGATCTTGTTGGCGCCCGCGTTCTCGAGAATGACGTCGAACTCGGTCTTCTCCTCGACTTCGGCAGCCGCGCCGCCGCCACCGCCGCCTGCGGCCATCATCACCGCCCCGCCGGCCGCCGGCTCAATGCCGTACTTCTCTTTCATGTAGTCAGCGAGGTCGACCGCCTCCTTGAGGGTCAGGCCGGCGATCTTGTCGCCGATGTCGGTGATCTTCGCTTCAAAGGTCTTGGTTGCTGCATCGGACATGACTTCGTACTCCAATCATTCGTTCGAGAACATCTCACCCAAGAGGAGCCGCACGCGCGGCTTTTAACCCGGAGGCCAGTCGGGGGAGTGGATTCTTCTTTCAGGACACCTTCGCGATCGTCTCGCCCTTCTCCAGGCGAGTCTGAATCTCTTTGACGATGCCGAGGATCTTCGAGCCCGGCGAGACAACGCATCCAACCACCTTGCGAGCCGGCGACAGCACGAGCGTGATGACCTTCGCCTGGGCTTCCTCCCTTGTCGGGAACTCGCTGAGGCGCTTGACGCCTGCGGCGCCGGCGAAGTACTGGCCATCCAGCACCGCGCCCTTGAACGACAGCGTCTTGATCTTCTTGGCCCAGTCGATGATCTCGCGCGCCACATCGACGACCGACTCGCCGTAGGCCAGCGCGCTGGGGCCTTCGAGGGCCGGTCCGATGGGCTCAAGCGCGGTTCCGCTGAACGCCTTCTTGGCCAGCGAGTTCTTCACGACCGTCACGCGAATCTTCTTCTTGAGAAGCCCGTTGCGCAGCGTGTTGTTGTCGTTGGACGTCAAGCCCGGATGTCGAGCACCAGCGCGCCCGAGACGTCCTCGAACTTACCCTTGTAGGCGTTGATGATGAGTTCCTTGATGGGCTTGCTCATGTGTGCTTTCTCAATCTCGGAGCGATGGCTCCGGTCACGCGTGCGAACTTCGCATCAAACCGCGACGGGCACTCCCGGCGTCATCGTGCCGCTGATCACGCACTTCTTGATGTATGTGCCCTTGCTCGTTGCGGGCTTGACCTTGTGAATGATCGAGAGAAAGTGCTCGAGGTTGGCCGCGAGATCGGCCTCGGGGAAGTTCATCTTGCCGATGATCGAGTGCACGTTGCCGAAGGTATCCACGCGGTACTCGATCTTGCCCGCCGAGTACTCCTTGACGGCGTTGACCACATCGGGCGTCACCGTGCCGGCCTTGGGCGAGGGCATCAGGCCCTTGGGGCCGAGCACCTTGCCGAGTTTCGACACCACGCGCATCATGTCGGGGGAAGCCACCGCAACGTCGAAATCCATCCAGCCGCCTTCGATCTTCTGCACCAGATCTTCCGCGCCGGCTTCGACTGCGCCGGCCGCCTTGGCCAGCACGGCCTTGTCGCTCTGGCAGAAGCAGATGACGCGGGCCGTCTTGCCCACACCCTTGGGGAAACTGATCGCGCCGCGCAACTGCTGGTCCGCCTGCTTGGGATCGACGCCCAGGTTCACGACCACGTCAACCGTCTGGTTGAACTTGGGGGCCTTGAAACTCTTGAGCACCTTCACCGCCTCGGCCGGAGGCAGCGGGTTCTGGTTCTTCTCGGCGATCTCGCGATTCGCCTTGGTTCGCTTGGTGATGGTTGGCATGGTCAGTTCTCCACCGTCACGCCCATGGAGCGGGCCGTGCCTGCAATGGTGCGCATCGCCGCTTCCAGGGAAGCCGCGCTCATGTCCTTCATCTTGTCTTTGGCGATGGTCTCGAGCTGTGCCTTGCTCAGCTTGCCGACCTTGAGCGTGTTGGGCGTCGCCGAGCCCTTCTCGGCCTTCGAGAGGTCCTTGATCATCACCGCCGCGGGCGAGGACTTGATCTCGAACTCAAATGTGCGGTCGGCGAACACCGTAATGATGCAGCCGACTACCTTGCCGTTGAGTTCCTTGGTGCGCTCGTTGAACTGCTGGATGAACTGGCCGGGGTTGATGCCGTTGGCGCCAAGAGCCGGACCAAGTGGGGGGGCCGGCGTAGCCTTGCCTCCCGGGGCCATGATCTTGAATTGTTTGGCGATCTTCTTCTTGGCCATGATGCTCCTACCTCCCACCGCAGCCTGAGCGAAGGTTCGCCAGAGTGTCCCGGAGTGTGGCCATCCGGGAGGAAGCGGTGGTGATGACGGTCTGAATTTGGACGACCCCTCCGAGAACGTGGGGCCGAAAAACGAGTCGCAGAGTATAGCGAATCCCCTTGCCAAGTAAAGGAGACGAGGGGCTCAGGCCTGCCCGCTCAGCTCCAGCAGTTTCAGCACTGTGCGCCAGTTCCGTAGGGTGCTGGTGGTGTCGAGCGTGGAGTCCAGCCAGGCGTTGGTGAAGCGCGACTTGGCGACGCCGTTGCCCAGAAACATGTAGATCTCGCGCCCGCCGGGTTTGTGCACCTCCAAGCGGTCGCCCGGCGAGCGTGCCGGATCGAGGGCAGCGATCCGCTGGCGAACCGGCGCTTCAGCGAGGAAAGCGACATGCAGCGGGGCAACGTCGGGGGCATTGGCCCGGCCGGATAGAAACGGATTGTCGGCCACGATGGCGCGCAGGTCCTTGGCTGTGCGAACGACCACGGGCGATCGAATTCCGAAACGCCTCTGGATCTGCTCGGTCGCCGCACTGGAGATGCGCGCAACGCATTCGGCGGTCGCTGCGAAGACCACGTTCCCGCTCTGGATGTAGGTCCGGACATCGCTGCAGCCAGCCTTGGAGAAAATCTCCGCGAGATCGCGCATCGACAGGATGTTCTTGCCGCCGACGTTGATGCCGCGCAACAGCGCAATGTACGTGCCTTGCGGCCCGGAGCGGGAGCGCGATGGCGAGCGTGAAGCCATTCCTTGATTGTAAGGTCAGGCTGCTGCCGCCCCGGCCGGGTCATGCAGGAATGCGCAAGAGAGGACTCGAACCTCCAAGGGATTTTACTCCCACCAGCACCTCAAGCTGGCGCGTCTGCCAATTTCGCCACTTGCGCAAGGGGTGCGTGCAAACGTGTGAGGCGGAAGTATAGCGGTGCGGGCGGGGCTGTCGAGCGCCTGACGCTCACGGTCGCGGGCGCACGCGCGTACGGTCATGCACGGCGTCGCTGGGATGGATGATGAGGGCGTCGCCGGCCTTGAGCCCGCCGGCGATCTCAGCCTCCAGTCCGTTCTGCCGGCCGATATCGATCGTGCGCTTGACGGCGCGGCCGGCCTCGATCGCGTACACGTGCCACTTCTCGCCGTCGCGGAAGAGCGCGCTCATTGGCGCCTTGAGGATCTTTGGCTGTTCCCAGAGCACGATGTGGGCATCGACGCGGAAGGCATCGCCCAGCGAAGCCCGCTGATCGGGAGGCGTGACGAAATCGACGATGACGTTGACGCGCTGCTCCTCGACGCCAAGGGCGCTGATCTTGGTGAACGCCGAGGGCTCGACGCGCCGCACCGTGCCCAGCAGTTCGTGGTCGCCTCCCCAGCCGTCAAAGATCACCGTCGCGCCGGGTTCAACCTTCGCGCCGTCGCTGGAGAGGACATCGATGACGACTTCGAGGTCGCGCGGATCGCCCACTTCGATCAGCGGCGCACCCGCCGGCACCACGGACATGCTTTCCTGCAGCACGCGCAGCACGCGACCGTTGATGGGCGAGCGGATGGCGAAGTGGGGGCCCTCAGCGCCTTCAGCGGCGGTCGAGGGGACGTTGCCGGCAGATTCGCTTTGCGTGCGCAGCAGCGCTGCCTTCGCCTGTTCGAGTTCGAAGCGGGCGATGTCGCGCTCGAACTCGGCTGAACGCAGATCCTGCTCGGCCACCTTCTCCGCGAAGATCCGAGCATCGAGTTCGCGCTGCCGGGCCGCATCCTTCTCCATGGCGGCCTGCATGCGCTCGCGCTCGCGGCGGTTGTACTCGAGCGTCTCGTGCGCGCGGGCCAGCACAGCGTCGCTGCGGCTGATGGCGGCCTCGCCCGCGCGCACGCGCGCCTCGGCCTCGGCCCGCGCCCGCACATCCAGCAGCGTCGGATCGGTCGGCTCGATCAGGCCAAGCACTGTCTCCTCGGCCTTGACCTCGTCGCCCGCCTTCAGCACGATGCGCTGCAGCCGCCCGGCCAGCGGCGCCGAGACGACGTAGCGCTCGCGAATGCGCGTTTTGCCGTCTTCGTCCACCGTGATGCGCAGCGGCCCGAAATCAGCGCGCGCGACATCCACCGGCACAGGCTTGGGCACGAACGCCCACGCCACCGCGCCAACGATCGCCAGCACGACAATCACGAGCAGGATGCGGCGTATCACGCGTGACATTGGCGACTGTTGACGTTGGCTGAATCTACTCGCGCGTCTTCAGGACCGAGATCAGGTCCAAGTGGTCGATGCGCCGGCGAACCACCAGGCCCGAAACCAGCGCCGCCAGCAGCACAACCAGTGCCGCGAAGCCGAACGTCTGCTTTCTCACCACAAGCGGGATTCGGAACAGTTCGCTGTCAACCGAATGAATCACGACCGATGCCAGAGTGTATCCAAGGGCGAGCCCAATCGGGATCGCAATGAGCGTCAGCACCGCGAGTTCGCCCAGCAGGATGGCCGAGACCTCTGCCCGGCGGAAGCCAATGACGCGCAGCGTCGCGAGTTCGCGGCTGCGCTCGGCGAGCGAGATGCGCGCGCTGTTGTACACAACGCCGAACGCGATGATCACGGCGAAGAGGATGTTGAACATCCGGATGCGCATGAGGTTCTCGCCGACGATGTCGTTGAAACTCTCCTTGGTGGCCTTCTTGAGAGCGACGCCTGCGACTGCCGGTGTGTTCTTGAGCGTGGTGTAGAGGTCATCCACGCGCGCCATGTCCACCCCGATGTACGCACCGCTGACGCGATCCTGCTCGCCCAGCAGCCGATGAAGCGCATCCAGCCGCATGTATGCCGACATGCCAGAGAAGTCGTCGATCAGGCCGTCGACGGGCAGGCGAACGATCGGGCGCTTGTCGGAAAGCACTTCCATCGTGATCTCGTCGCCATTGCGCACGTTCAGCAACTCGCCAAGTTTGGCCGACATGAACACGCCGTTGGATGGAAGCGTGATGTGGTTGCCGTGAATGTCCAGCAGCCGGAAGAGTTCAGCGTCATCACGTATCGCTGTCACGCCAACGCGGCGGCTGAGCGGCCCCCTGCGCAGCCGCACCGGCGCCGAACGGAAGGGCTCAACCGCGTGCACGCCGGGCATGTGCAGCATCTCCTCGATCGCGCGGCCGGAAGCCGACTCGGTCAGTGTCACGGTTGCGTGCTGGCGCTGCGCCAGTTCGAATTGCAGATCGAGCACGTAGTCGATGGCGTCCTTCATGAACGCGCCGACGACGAGCACGGCGGCGGCCATCGCGATGCCCAGGATGGTCGTGGCCGCCTTGATCGGCCGCCGCTCGAGTTCGCGCAGGATCATGCGGGCAGCGGGCGAGATCAGTTTCTGGAGGCCGATGCGTTCGACCAGCGTCGGGCGGAAATCGGCGGGCGGCTCCGGCCGCATCGCCTGCGCCGGCGGCATGCGCGCGGCACGTCGCACTGAGTGCATCGTGCCGATGATGCCCGCGGCGAAACTGATGCCGATGCCGCCCAGCACAACCTCGTAGTCGATGGAGTACAGAAAGACCGGGAAGTGGAAGAACCGCGCATACATGTGCGTCATCTGCTGGCCCATCCATGAGCCCAGCGCCGCGCCCATGATCGATCCCACCAGTACGATCGCCAGCACCATCTGCAGATAGTGCCATCCGACCTCGAGGTTGGAGTACCCGAAGGCTTTCAGTGTGGCGACCTGCTCGCGTTGCGTGGAGATCAGCCGCGTGAGCACGACATTCAGAAGAAATGCCGCAACCAGCAGAAAAATGGTTGGCGCGACCATCGCCATGCCGCGCAACTCGCGCAGTTCGTTACTCACAAACTGATGCGACGGCTGATCGCGCCGGCCATACGCGCCCAACCCGCCATACGGTTCGGTCAGGCGATCGACGCGCTGGATCACCTCGTCCTCGATGGCCTGGGGCATGAGCGTCAGTGCGAAGTCGTTGTACGCACCATCCATGTCGAACGCCGGCGCCAGTTGCCGCTCGCCCATCCACATGACGGCGAAGCGTTTGTCGTCGGGCAGCACGTCGCCGGGCCTGATCTGGTAGACGTACTCGGGCGAAAGCGCGATGCCAACGATGCGCAGTGTCTCGAGCCGGCCGTTGATCACCGCGTCGAGGCCATCGCCCGGGTGCATGCCGTGCGCGTGCGCGAAGGCCTCGCTGACGAGCACTTCGCCGTCGCGCCCGGGTTCGATATACCGGCCCTCGCGCAGATGCAGGCCGTTGATCGCGGGCGGAGTGGAATCGGGCACCGAGATCAGTCGCGCCATCGCCGGCTCGTTCATGCCCTCGACGCTGAGGTTGACCTCGACCACGACACGTGCCTGCACCTGGGCGACGCCGGGAATCGCAGCGATGCGGTCGCGAATATGCACAGGCGCGCGCTTGACGTGCGCGAAGACCTCGGCGAAGCGATACTCCCGGTAGTAGGTTTCCATCGTGTGCCGCAGTGAGCGCAGCATGCTCACGGCCATCACGAATGTCGCGATGCCGCTCGCCACCACGAGCGCGATCGCGAACGCCTGGCCCTTGATGTGCCAGAGGTCGCGAATCAGTTTT
>Ga0111538_10004000_pt1 | contig 20530 bp, 15 predicted proteins | sample SoiMethybrSBSTD1_FD_79669 | JGI IMG/M metagenome (GOLD analysis project Ga0111538, IMG submission 79669) | Bulk soil microbial communities from a Populus tree surrounding site in Tennessee, USA - Soil MetaG P. TD hybrid SBSTD1 (version 2)... | ecosystem: Environmental > Terrestrial > Soil >... | reverse complement strand
AGCGACGACCCGCGCGCCGCGGCCATCGGGTTGCCGACGCGTCCGCTCGACAAGATGTACGCCGAGCCCGCGCGCGCCTTCATCGAGGCGCATGGCGGCGAGGTTCGCACCGGCGCGACGGCCAACGTCGAGCTGAACGGCCGGGCCACGGTGCGCGTCGGAGGCGAGGCGTGGACGCCATCGAGTGTCATCGCGGCGGTCCCGTGGCACGCGCTGCCAGCGCTGTTCACCGGAGACCTCAAGCCAGTCGAAAAGGTGATCGCCTCTGCACGCCACACCGCTTCCTCGCCGATCGTCACGGTGAACCTGTGGTTCGACCGGCCCATTCTCGACGAAGCTTTCGTCGGCCTGCCGGGTCGGCGCATGCAGTGGGTCTTCGACAAGCGCTACGTGCTCGGCGACTCGGCATCCCATCTGTCGCTCGTCTCGAGCGGCGCCGCACCCATCGTCGAACTGTCGAACGCTGAGCTCATCGCCGACGCGCATGAGGAGCTGCGCGAAGCCTTCCCGGTCTGCCGTGACGCGTCTCTGGTGAGAGGCACTGTCGTCCGGGAGCCAAACGCCACATTTTCGCTCGCGCCAGGGCAGCCCGAGCGTCCCGATACGCTGACGGCCGTGCCGGGGCTCTTTCTCGCGGGCGATTGGATCGCAACGGGTCTGCCCGCTACCATCGAGAGCGCGGTTCGCAGCGGCCACCGCGCGGCCGATGCAGCGCTTGCGATGCGGGGTTCCCATCCGCCGTCTTAGCCGGCCATGACCTCGATCGTCGTGCACTACAAAGAGCTGGCGCTCAAGGGACGGAACCGTCCCTGGTTCGTCCAGATCCTGGTCCGCAACCTGAAGGCTGCGCTGGCGGGCCTCGACGTGACCAGCGTGCGATCGGTGATGGGTCGCATCGAGGTCGAGCTAGGCGACCGTGCGTCGTGGAACGAGGCGCGTGAGCGCGTGGCGCGGGTGTTCGGCGTCGCCAACTTTTCCTACGCCGCTCGTGGACCACATGAGTTCGCCGGCCTGGCGGCCGCCATCCTGCCCGCGTTGAAGCACGAGAACCCGGCATCCTTCAGGGTCAGCGTGAGGCGGGCGGACAAGCGCATCCCGTTCACATCGCCGCAGATCGAGCGTGAGGTCGGCGGCCTGATCAAGATGCAGACCGGTTGGCGCGTGGATCTCGAGCGGCCGGAGCTGACCATTCACATCGAGATGCTGCCGGAGCATGCCGTCTTCTTCTTCGGAAAGGAGCCTGGAGCCGGCGGTCTTCCGACGGGCACGGGCGGTCGTGTGGCATGTCTGCTCTCAGGTGGCATCGACTCGCCGGTTGCCGCCTACCGCATGATGCGGCGCGGATGCTCGGTGCTGTTCATTCACTTCCACAGCTATCCGATCCTGTCGCGGGCATCACAGGACAAGGTGCGCGAGATCGTCGGACTGCTGACATCGTACCAGCTGCAGTCGCGCCTCATTCTGGTGCCGTTTGGCGAACTTCAACAGCGGGTGCTGCTGGCGTGCCCGGCCGAACTGCGAGTGGTCGTGTACAGGCGGTTGATGCTGCGAATCGCGGAAAAGCTCGCCCGGCGCTGGCGAGCGCAGGCGCTGGTCACGGGCGAAGTCGTCGGTCAGGTCGCGTCGCAGACGCTGGAGAACCTGACGGGCATCGCCGCGGCGACCACGATGGAGGTGCTGCGGCCGCTCGTGGGCATGGACAAGGACGAGATCACCGAGCAGGCGCGCCGCCTTGGCACCCTGGCTATTTCGAACATCCCGGACCAGGACTGCTGCACGTTGTTCACGCCGAAGCATCCGGCGACCCGCGCGAAGCTCGACGACATCGTCCGGGCCGAAACGGTCCTGCCGGTCGACACGATGGTCGATGAGGCGGTCGCCGCTGTGTCCACACAGGACTTCAAACACCCGATGTTAAAATATCCGGCTGGCCGAACTGTCGGCTGAGGCTCCGACTCACGGAGGAATCATGTTTCAGACTGTCAGAGAGATGTCGGACGCCGTGAAGCCCGCGGCGGCCGTTCTGAGCGACCGGGTCACCGTGACCGCGCCCGACGCGTTGGCACCAGACGTGATCGATCGCCTGGCCTGGACAGCGTCCTTCGGCGCCGATGCCGAGCTGCGTGGGACGGCGCGGTGGATCATCCGTTCGCTCGCCGCGGCCCGGGGCGTCCAACCGACATCGATTCACGATCTGTATCTGGCGATGGGCCGCGGTGCGACCGGCGGCTTCACGGTGCCGGCCATCAACGTCCGGGCGATGGCCTACGACACAGCCCGTGCCGTCATCCGGGCGGCCACATCGCTCGACGCCGGAGCGTTCATCTTCGAGATTGCGCGTTCGGAAATCGGCTACACCGAGCAGCGGCCGCACGAGTACGCGGCGATCGTGCTGGCGGCGGCCCTGCGCGAGGGCTTCTCGGGCCCGATTTTCATCCAGGGCGATCACGTCCAGACCAACGCCAAGAAATTCAACAGCCCCGACCGCGACAAAGAGCTCGACGCCCTGCGGGCGCTCATCAAGGAAGAGATTGCCGCGGGCTTCTACAACATCGACATCGACACGTCGACGCTCGTCGACCTCGACAAGCCCACGCTCGACGAGCAGCAGGACGTCAATGTGACGATGGCCGCGGACTTTGCGGCGTTCATCCGCGCGAACGAGCCGGCCGGCGTGACGGTGTCAGTCGGTGGCGAAATCGGTGAAGTCGGCGGCAAGAATTCCGATGTCCACGAGCTGCATGCGTACATGAAGGGCTTCAGCAAGAAGCTGAAGGAGCGAGGCGCCAACCTCGTCGGCCTGAGCAAAATCAGCGTGCAGACCGGCACGGCTCACGGCGGCTTCATCAACGCCGACGGCAGCGTCCGCAAGGATGTGAAGATCGATCTCGCGACGCTCGAGGAGCTGTCGCGCCTCGCTCGATTCGAGTACGGCCTCGGCGGCGCCGTGCAGCACGGCGCGTCAACCCTGCCACCCGATGCCTTCGATGCATTTCCGCGTGTCGGCGCATGCGAGATTCACCTCGCGACCGACTTCCAGAACATGGTGTACGAACATCCGCAGTTCCCGGCCGACCTGAAGGCCGAGATGTACGCCTGGATCCGCCAGAACGCGACGGAAGAACGGAAGCCAAAAGACACAGAGGAGCAGTTCATTTACAAGGCGCGCAAGAAGGCGCTTGGACCGTTCAAGCGCCGCATGTGGAGCATCGACGAGCCGCGTCGCCAGGGCATCGGCCAGGCGCTCGAGGAGCGCTTTTCGTTCCTCATGCGGCAGCTGAAGATCAACGGCACCGCCGCGGCCGTCGCGAGCTTCGTCAAGCCGGTCAAGATCGCGCCTGATCGCGAAGCAGAGATCGTGGCTGCCGGCGGAAAGATCACCGCAGCCGAGAAAAAGGCGGAGGGACTCGCGGACTGATTTCAGGCTTCAGGCTCTCGGCTTCGGGTTCAGAGACCCGAAAACACAGAACCAGGAATCAGAACCACGAACCCAGAACCAAGAACCGCAGAACCGCGGAACTGACAACGAGAGCCGGAGCCGATGAGGGCTCCGGCTCTTCTTGTTTAGTTCGACACCGGATGCAGAAGGCCGGCCAGATAGTCGCGGAGGCCCTGTGACGTACTGCGGAAGGCAAGCGAGTCCCACGGGATGTCCGGCGGCGAGAACTCCCGCACCTCGAGGCCCTCGTCGTCGACGGCAAGGATTCCGCCGTAGGGCGTTGCCGCGTACACGACGACAACTGGAGCGCGTCCGGGATAGGAGTAGATGTTGACGAGGCCGTCGAGGCGCACGTCGAGGCCGCACTCTTCCCGTGCTTCGCGGACGGCGGCGTCCGTCAGCAGCTCACCGCGATCGACGTAGCCGCCGGGAAACACCCACTTCCCGTAGCCCGGTTCGATGGCGCGTTTGACGAGGACAATCGCCTCGGACGCGGTCCGGATGATCGTGCCGACGGCAATCTTCGGATCGATGTAGAAAACGAATCCGCACTGCTGGCACACGAGACGTTCGGGCTCGGTCGGCTTCAGCAGCCGGCGTTCGAGTGCACCGCCGCAGCGCGGACAGAAGCGGTAGCTGTGCGACTCATCATGAGGGTGCAGCACGAAGGGCGGCACCGACCCAGTATAATTCGCACAAGATGTCCATCTTGAAAGTGGCGCGCATGGGCCATCCGGTCCTCCGCGCCAAGGCCCGGGCCCTCTCGCCCGCCGATGTCCGGACCGCGGAGTTCCAGAAGCTGGTCGACAACATGATCGAGACGATGGTCGAGTACCACGGCGTCGGCCTGGCCGCGCCGCAGGTCCACGAAGGCTTGAGGGTCTTTGTCGCCGATCTCGGTGCCCGCGACGAAGAATCGTCAGACCCGATCGCGATCATCAATCCAGAAATCCTCAGCGTCGGATCGGAGATCGTCGAAGACTGGGAAGGCTGTCTCAGCATCCCCGACATCCGCGGCCGTGTGCCTCGGGCCCGGGAGATCAAAGTGCGCGCGCTCGATCGCAACGGCGAGCGGATCGAGCTGCGCGCGCAGAACTTTTCCGCGCGCGTCATTCAGCACGAAACCGATCACCTGGATGGTGTGCTGTTCTTCGATCGGATGAAGGCCTTCGACTCGCTGACGTTCCTCGACGAGTACGCGCGCTACTGGGCCCGCAAGGACGAAGACGAAGCCGAGTAGTGCCGCTTCTTCTCCATGGCTCGCTCGGCCTGGAGGCGTTCGAGCTCCACGTCGCTGTGATCGGCGAACTGCATGGCGGCGGCAATGCCGCGATGGCCGGCGGTGTCGGCGATGAGCCGGTGCATCTGCTGGCAGATTCGGCGGTACGACGGATGCCCTTGCGGCGCGGTTCGCAGCTCGATGACGTGCATGGCCTCGCGCGCGTTCATGTCCATGTAGAAGCGGACACGATAAGCCATGACTACGGCGTACGCGGCGACCGCGACGAAGTCGCCGCGGCCCGACAGCGTCTCATGCAGAGCGGCGGACTCGTCCATGACGGCCTTCCAGTCGTCGATGGCGCCGATCTCGTCGATGGCGGCTGGCATCACGTGGCCGTGACGCGTGCTGAGCGGCTGCCACTCCAGCGTCAGCATGCGGTGGCGTTGTAGGTCTCGAAACGCCCCATAGTCGCCGACGATGTCGAAGCGATAGCGGGTCCGCTCGAACGCCCGGCCCGGCTTGTGCCGGCGGTTCGTGCGGTCGCCGACGTACGATCGCAGCAGGTGTGCCCGCTCGTCGGCTGACAGGCGCCGCGCCACTGCCATGAGCTCATCGTCAGGCAGATCGGAAGCGGCGTAGAGCGCCGACGCCACCACTTTCACCTCACCTTCGGGGTCGAACTCGGTCAGCGTGACTTCGTCGCGCGGCTCGACGGACTCATTGGCCAGGAGCGCCGAGGCCGCCGCCTCGAACGCGCTTCGGGTCGTGGCCAGGTAATCGATCGATCGGACGCCACGGCCCGGCTGATCGACGCGAGCCAGAAACGCCGGGATGACGTGTCGAAGTTCAGCGAGCATGGCCGCGGCGCAGTCGCGGACTTCCTGAAGAGGGTGCGCGAACATCCGCATCAGCAGTGCTTCGTAGGCCTGGCCCGTCCCAAATAGTCCGACGTTCGAGGTGGTCGCGGCGGGCAGCAAACCGCGGAGGGTATCGAGGGCCTTGGCGCGGATGACGGATCGGTACACGGCCTCGGAGTCCTCAGCGGCTTTTGGATAACGCTGGCGAAAATGCGCTTCGGCCGCTGGAATCCACCTCGCGTAGGTCTCGAAAGCGAAGTCCATGACCCGGACGAACCGCTCCCGAAGGGGGCTCGAATCGAGCTCCGCGGGCACGTGGTACTTCCACCGCCCGTTCGGCCGATCCGTGTACGGCACGTATCGGGTGGACTGTTCGAGATACGCCATGAGGCGTCCCCACTCGAGCACCTTCGTCAGGATGTTCGAGACCCCCTCACAGGCGATGTGCGCGCCGCCGAGCTGCGCGACCGAATCGTCGCCGTACTCGTTGAGGACGCGGGCGAACAATCGATCGGCTCGCTCGGATCCAACCGCCGGCTCAGGCGCTGCCGATGGCTCGCTCACCCCACTTCGGAACTCGTCGAGAAAGAGCCGCCGCAATGACTTGGCTGAGCGCGAATAGCGTGCGAAGAGCGCCCCTTTCACCGTCTCCGGCAGGTTCGTCAGGGCGAAGATCGGCCGGTCGGTGTTGGTGAAGTACGGAGCGAGCGCTCGCGCTTCGTCGGCGGTGAAGGTCTCTGATGAGGAGGGAGCTGGCTGCACGGCTGGCGAGCCATTCTATCGCGCGACGCGCATTGGGTTATACATGGGATCGGATGTCACGGTTTGCGCCCATTCTCATCCGCGTCGGCAACGCCGGACCGCTGACCGGCGAAGGCAACAACACGTACTTGCTGACCGGCGACGATCGGCGAGGCTGTCTCATCGACGCGGGCATTGGAACGGCAGCGCACATCGCAAGCGTCGAGGAAGAGCTGCGGTTGCGCGGTGCGGCGCTGACCGACGTGCTGGTCACACATGGCCATGCCGACCACGCGTCTGGTGCGCCAGCGTTGCGCGCCAGCTTCGAAAACGTCACGTTTTCGAAGTTCCGCCTGGCAGCCGACGATGATGCCGGCATGACGTGGCGCCAGTTGAGCGATGGCGATCGGGTGGTGGTGTCTGACTGGACGCTCGACGTCGTTCACACGCCAGGCCACGCGCCCGATCACCTGGTTTTCTGGCATGCGGAGTCTCGAACGGCGTTCACCGGCGATCTCGTCAACCCGGCTGGCAGCGTGTTGATCGCCTGGAGCCGCGGCGGAGACCTCACGGCCTACTTGCGATCGGTCGAGCGGCTCCTCGCGCTGGAGCCGAGGCTGCTGCTGCCCGGGCACGGCACCCGCGTCACCGATCCGATCGCGCTGCTCCAGGCGACCATCGCCCACCGCCTGGAGCGGCATGCGCAGGTGCTCGAGGCGGTCCGCCGCGGTCACGACTCGGTGCCGGCGATCGCCGAATCCATCTATGATGGTCTCGCGCCGGCGCTGATGGCGGCGGCGCGGGAGAACGTGCGCGCGCATCTCGACAAACTGGAGCGCGACGGTCTCATCACCGGCACAACCGGCGAACGCTGGCGTCCCGCATGAGCCAGCCTGCCACAGGAAGCGCGGGAGCGCCCGACATGGACAAAACCATCGACTTCATCAACGTCAACCGTGACCGCTACGTCGACGAGCTGAAGGCGCTGCTGGCCATTCCCAGCGTGAGCGCCCTGCCGGCGCACAAAGACGACGTCGCGAGATGTGCTGAGTGGGTGGCCGGTGAGATGCGCCGCATTGGACTGCAGAACGTGGAGCTGAAGCCGACGCCGGGCAATCCCATCGTCTACGGCGACTGGCTCGGCGCGCCCGGCGCGCCGACGATCCTCTTCTACGGCCACTATGACGTCCAGCCGGTCGACCCGCTGAACCTCTGGGAATCGCCGCCCTTCGAGGCCACGGTGCGCGACGGCGAGCTCTATGCGCGGGGCGCCGCCGACGACAAGGGCCAGGTCTTCATGCATTTCAAGGCGATTGAGGCGCACATCAAGCAGACCGGCCGGCTACCGGTCAACATGAAGATCATCGTCGAAGGCGAGGAGGAAGTCGGCAGCGAACACCTCGATGATTTCATCAGCGCCAATAAGGAGCAGCTCGCGGCCGACGTCGTCGTGATCTCGGATTCGACGATGTTCGCACGAGGCGTGCCGTCGATTTGCTACGGTCTTCGCGGCCTGGTGTATTGTCAGATCGATTTGCGCGGCAGCTCCACCGACTTGCATTCGGGCTCGTTCGGCGGCGCCGTGGCCAATCCGGCCTTCGTGCTCGCCCAGATGATCGCGCAGATGAAGGATCGCGGCGGGCACATCAAGGTGCCAGGCTTCTACGACGACGTGGTCCCTTTGACCGACGATGAGCGGCGGGCCTGGGCGACGTTGCCGTTCAACGAAAAGCAGTATCGGAAAGACTTCGGCATTCCGCGGCTGAGCGGCGAAACCGACTACACGACCCTCGAGCGGACGTGGGCCCGCCCGACGCTCGAGGTCAACGGACTCCTGTCGGGATTCACCGGTGAAGGAGCGAAGACGGTGCTGCCGGCCGTCGCGATGGCCAAGATCAGCATGCGGCTCGTGCCGAACCAGCAGCCCGACAAGATCGCGGCGCTATTCGAGGCCTACGTCAGAAAACTCGCCCCGAAGACCGTCGAGCTGATATTTACCCGCATGCACGGCGGCAAGGCGTGGATGACTGCCTACGACAATCCCTACGTCCAGGCCGCCGGTCGCGCCATCGAGAAGGGATTTGGCAAGAAACCCGTGTTCACCCGTGAAGGCGGATCCATCCCGGTCGTATCGACCTTCCAGGAAGTGCTCGGGCTGCCGGCTGTGCTCTTCGGTGTCGGACTGCCGGACGAAAACGCGCACGCACCGAACGAGAAGATCGATCTCGGCAATTTCCACAACGGCGTGATTTCGTCGGCGATCCTCTACGAGGAGATCGGCGCGCTCGGGCAATAGGCGAGAGAGGCGTCAGTTCAACGAGGCGACGCGCCGCTTCAGCGTCTTGACGTGCTCCCAGATCTGTTCGTGCTCGTCCTTGTTGGTGTCGGCCGACACCGCCACGTCGAGGTAGGCCTGCAGATCACGAAGCGCGGCATGGAAGTCGTGCATGTGATACGCCAGCAGGCCGCGATCGCGCAGTTCGCTGACTCCCGACGGATTGACGGCCAGCAGCAACTCGGTCACGTCCCGCGCCTGCGGAAACGAGTACATCTTGACGTAGGTGCGCTTCAGGTTCAGCAGCATCCGCACGAGGATTTGTGGCTTCGTCGCGTGCGCCATGCGGCGGATGTCATCGTCGGCGTCCTCGCCGGCGTGCCGTCGCAGCAGCTCCCGGCAGGATTCTTCCGACAGAATGGCCCCGCCGTGAAACGCGTCAATGATGAGATCGCCCGCGTCGTCCAGGGTGCGGCGCGGGGCGCGGCAGCGGACGAGAAAGTGGCCGGGAAAGTTGACGCCTTCGACGCGGACGCCGGCGCGGCGCGCGACTTCCATGAATACCAGCGCCAGCGTGATCGGAATGCCGGTGCGGCGGTCGAGGACTTCGTTCAGGAAGCTGTTGCGGGGGTCTTCGTACTGCCGCTGGTTGCCGGTGAAGTGCTGTTCCTGGAACAGATAATCGCTGAGGGCGGTGATCTGCGCGAGGGTTAAGGGATCGATGAATCGCGGCGCGTCATGCGGCAGCGTCGACGCGTGCTTCACGCGCCGCTCGGCCTCGAAACCGAGCTCGTCGAGACGATCGATGTAGCGTCCGGCGTCGAGATGCGGGTACTCGATGCGGGCGATCATCAGCGCCGCCACGGCCAGATCGGGGTCGGGGCTCAGCGCGATGTCGGCGAAGCTCTGGATGAAGCCATCCCGGAGCACGCCGTTCAGCATAAACCAAAAAAGAAAGGGCGGAGCCGGCGGCTCCGCCCTTATCGCCACGTGAATGAACGATCAGAAGCGAATGCCGAACGACAACCGCATGGTCCGAGGTGTCGTGTACGCCATGCGGTTGACCGCATGCCCGAAGCTCGGGCCGAGCGCCCAGTTGACGCCCTCGACTGGCGTCGTCGTCAACGGATTGAAGGTCTGATACGAGGAGCTCGTGGCGGGCGTCCGTACGGTGGTGTCGATGGTCTGTGTCACGTTGATCGTGCCGCCGTTCGAAAACACCGTGTTGCCGCAGGCACACAGCTGGAACTGGTTGAACACGTTGATCAGCTGCAGCTGGCCAAAGAGCTCGAGACCGCGCGCGCCAGGAATAGCGCGAGTGTAAGTGGCCGCGAAGTCAGTTCGACGCTGGCCCTCGGTGTGGAAGGCGTCACGCGGCGTGAAGTAATACGTCATCTGGCTGGCGGCCGGCGGTGTCAGGTAGCCGGGGTTCGTCACGCTTGGCCGGACGTCGACGCTGTTCGTCGACACCGCGCCATACTGCACACCGCTCTCGACGGTCTGAATCGCCCCGAGCGTCAGCCCGCGCAGCCTGCCCGGCACGAGATAAGTGGCCCAGAATCGGGCGCGATGGCGCTGGTCGGCCGCCAGGTCGCCGTCAGGCGCGTACCACTCAGCGCGCTTGTATTCGGGGTAGACCTCTAAATCGTTGGCAAGTGGTCCCGAGCCGAAGTTTTCGGCGTCGACGTTGCCCCAGAGGCGTGACAGCGTGTAGCTCACTCCGGTCTCCACCATCGTTCCGAAGCGGTAGGTTGCCTGCGACGTCAGGCCGGCGTACTGCCGCTCGTAGACATTGGAGTTGCCGATGATCATCAGGTCATACGTCCGCCCGACGATCGTCGTTGGGGCATAGGACCGCGTATCCGTGACACGGCCGGTCGTCATGTCGGTCCGCGCCGCATAGAAATCGTTGAAGTTACGGTAGATGAAGTCAGATCGGAACGACGCCCGGCTGCCGAAACTGCGATTGACGCCGAACGCGTACTCAAACACATTCGGCGACTCGAGATCGCCAGCCCGTGCCGATACCCCGCGAACGAGTGGCGTGCCGGTGATGGGCCGGCCGTAGCTGCCGGCCGAATCGAACCACGAGAACAGCTGGGTGAGCGCCTGCTCGGTCGTGAGGAGCTCGCCGTTCGGATCGGCGTTGATCGCCGGGCCGCCGTAGGCAAAATCGTAGCGTTCGGGGTTGCCGCCCGCCGAGGTGGAGTCGGCGATGCTGTTCAGCAGGCCTGCGGTGTACTTCGAGAAGCTCGCTGTGACCGACCACTTCTGGGCGCCCGTAGGGTCCCAGGTCACGCCCAGCCTCGGGCTGAACGCGCCGGCCGTCGACACCAGTTCGTCCGCACCGTTACGGCCGTCGTTCTTGTCCCAGCGCACGCCGAGGTTTGCGGTGAGACGGCCGTTGATCGACCAGACGTCGTTGAAGAACAGCGAGTGGGTCCGAAAGTTCGTTCCCTGCGTCGGGAGCAGAATCGGCCGCCACCGGATCAGGGTCTGGGCGTTGAACTGCGGGTAGATCGTCGTGCCGCGGACGATCGAGCCCGCGTTCAGAATCTGATGGTCGCTGCCGAACTGATGATTGTTCGCGAATCGCTGGTCGTTGAACGAATCGACGCCGGCGAGCATCTGATGCGCGCCGTAGTCGGCCGTGGACAGGAAGTGCGAGACCTTCGCAAAGACGTCGCGATTGTCGCGCGACTCGTGGTCGCAGACTCCGCAGAAGAGGTCGGTCCAGAACATGCGGCCGGCCGTGTCGCTCACCTGCGTGCCCAGGATGCGATCCGTCGACTTCGCACCCGAACCGACGATCGTCAGATCGCGGCCGGAGAAACGCGCCTCGACAAACCAGTCCCGACCGAAGACGCCGGTGTAATCCATCGTGAGCAGTTGCTCGGGCAGTTCGCGAGTCTGCAGCATGCGCGGATCCATCGCGAAGCCCGTCTGCGACACGTAGTTCGACTGCTCGTTGACGACCTTGTTGTAGGCCGCCTGCACGCGATGTGAGGAATTGATCGCGAACGTGCCCTTACCTTCGAAGCGCCGGAACTTGTTGCTGAACGTGTACGGGTAGTTCGTGACGACGAGCTGTCGCTCGGTCTTTTGCGTCTGTGCCCGGCCTGCGGTGAAGAACCAGATGCGGTCCTTGAGCGCCGGTCCGCCAAGGGTGTATTCGTACGCCGGCACGACGTCGTCGATCTTCGAGTCCGTGGTGAACAGATCACCCGGCCGGCTCGGCACGAGCGCGCGCCAATCGTCGTTGTTCAGTGTGTCGCGGAGCGATCCGCTGAAGTCATTGCCGCCCGACTTGGTGATGACGTTGACGACGCCACCGGTGAACCGTCCGAACTCGGCCGAGATGCCGGCGCTGGCAATGGTCGTTTCCTGGATGGCGTCTTCGATCATCAGGTTCGGCTGAATCTGGCCCCTGATGTTCTCAGTCGCGGTGACGCCGTTGACGAGGTACGCACTCTCGAACGAGGGCGCTCCGCTGATGGTGAAGTTGCCGCCAGGCCCGGTGGCGTGCACCGACGGCGCCAGGAGCAACGACGAGGTCACGTCGCGGTTGGTCGGCAAATTGGCGATCAGGTCCTGCTTGTAGTTCGCTGCAAACTGCGCGGTTCGTGTCAGGACTTCCGCGGAAGACGCCGTGACGTTGACGGTTTCCTGAAGATTGTTGAGGCCGAGCTCGACGTCCAGCGTCGTGCCCTGCGTCGGCGCCAACGTCACAGTACGGCGCGTGGTCTCAAAGCCGCTGATCTCGAATGTCAGCGAGTACGTGCCCGATGGCAGCAGCGGGAAAACATAGTCGCCATTCTCCGAGCTGACCGTGATCCGATCTCCCTGCAAGCTCGGGGATTGCGCCGTCACCGTGACGCCGGGAACAGGAAGTCTCTGACTGTCCAGAACCTTCCCGGAAATGGTCCCATTTGTACTTTGCGCCCACGCAGCGGCGGTCACGAACAGCGTCGCGACCAGCAGCAACAGCGTCGACTTCAACCGTCGCATCAAGAGGATCCTCCTCTCCGTTTATCGGCGCCTGGTGCGATTGCCACAGACTGAGCCTATGGCCCGACCACCCAATCGATGAGCTCAGGTCCTATCGGACGTAGCGATTTCAGACAATGTCAGTCAGGGCGGATAGTCGGCGCCACGTCAGATCGTCTAGATTCGCTACAGTCAGGTCGGCACTCAGCTCGGCCGCCGCATAAGTGTGGGTCACCGCTACGGTCTTCAAACCGGCCGCTCTGGCGGATTCGAGACCCCAGTGCGAGTCTTCGATCGCCACATAACCCGCTGGATCGGATGAGCCAGTGGCGACGGCGGCCAGCCGCTCGACGGCTCTCAGATACGGTGCTGGTGACGGTTTGCTTTCACTCGTATCCTCGGCGGCAACGATCAGGGCGAAGTAGCGTCGCAAGTCTTCGCGGTCGAGCGTCCGGAGGATCTCGGCGCGAAGGGCTCCCGACGCGATGGCGAGTGGTCCATCCGCCGCGAGCCGCTTGATCGCCGCGGCGGCGCCCGGAAAGAGGACCGAACGCTGGCTCTCCAGCTCTTCCAGAATGTCCGCCTTCCGCTCGACCAGAGCGGCGACCTGATTATCTGACCACGACAGGCTCTGGTCGCGGGCAATGGCGGCAAAGGCACCCGCGTCGTCGAAACCCAGGTATCGCTCGTAGTAGTCAGGCTCGCTCAGCCGGACGCCCTGTTCCTCGAGCACCTTCCGGTAGCCTTCGAAGTGCAGCGGCTCGCTGTTGGCAATGACGCCGTCGAAATCGAACACGATGCCGCGCAAGCTCACGCATGGCATCGTATGCCATATTCCCGCTTTTCGACACGCGACGCGAGCGAGGGCTAAAGCGGATAGCCGCGGCGGACGACGGCCTCATCGGCGAGCCGTCGGCGCAGCGTCACGGTGTCGATTGGCGTCCACTTGAACAGACGGCGGGCGCCAGCCAGCATCGTGCGCAGCGTGTCGCCTTCCACCATCGCGGCGAGGGCCTGTCGGCAGCAGGATTCGACACGTGCGGACGCATCGTTCACCACGACACGAGCGGCATCGACTTGCAGGGAGCCGCGGCTGTAGCTCGACGCGACCGACGCCTGTGCCCGCAGGACCGCGCTCTCAGCGCCGTAAACGTCCATGCAGATATCGGCGAGCCATGTCAGCACTTCCTGTTGATCGCTGAGACGCTGTCCGTAGGTCTGCAGGGCGAGGCCGAAGACCATGAGCGCCGCCTTCTTGAGCGACTCCACGGCACGCACTTCGCTGGCGAGGACGGCGTCGTCCTCGGCCGGCATCGATGGCGGACCCATCAACTCGTCTTGAAGCGCTTTCGCGGCGGCGATGAACGGTGATGCGCCTTTCGAGGCGCGGCGGGTCAGCATGCCCGGAATGAGCAGCCGGTTGATCTCGTTGGTCCCCTCGAAGATTCGATTGACGCGTGAGTCGCGATAGTGGCGCTCGGCCGGGTAGTCACGGACGAAGCCGTTGCCGCCGTGAATCTGAATGTTCTCGTCGAGGACGAAATCCAATGTTTCGCTGCCGGCCACCTTGGCAATCGACGCTTCGATGGCATATTCCTCGAAGCTCTCGAGGGCCGGCGCCTGATCGCCCGGATCGTGAGGGATCGACGCGATGCGGTCGTCGATCAAGCCGGCGGTGCGGTAGATGAGGCTCTCGATGGCGAACGCGCGGGCCACCATCTCCCCGAGCTTGTGCTTGATCGCGCCGAACTGGGCAATCGGCTGTCCGAACTGGCGGCGCTCCGCCGCATAGCGGGCCGACTCGGCGATGGCGCCGCGGGCACCGCCGACGCACATCGCGCCCAGCTTGTAGCGGGCGAAGTTGAGAACGTTGAACGCGATCTTGTGGCCTTTCCCAACTTCGCCCAGCAGATTGTCCGCCGGAACGTGGACGTCCTGCAGGAGCACGGGCGTCGTCGATGAGCCGTGCAGGCCCATCTTGTGTTCTTCCTTGCCAGAGCTCACGCCGGCGAACGCGCGTTCCACGATGAACGCGCTGAAGTGTTCAGCGCCGTTCTCGACCACTTTGGCGAACACGATGTAGATGTCGGCGAAGCCGCCGTTGGTGATCCACATCTTTTCGCCGTTGAGCACGAAGCTGCCATCCGGTTGACGTATCGCTTTCGTCCGGGCGCCGAGCGCATCCGATCCGGAACCAGGCTCGCTCAGGCAGTACGCGCCGACGATCTCCCCGGTGAGAAGGCCCGGCAGGTATTTCCGCTTCTGGGCGTCGGTCCCGAAGAGCACGAGCGGCAGGATCGTCAGGTTCGCGTGGGCGCCGAATGCCGCGCCGAACGACGCGGACAACGACATCCGTTCGGAGACGACCAGGGAGGTCGCCTTGTCCAGTTGCAGGCCGCCGTACGACTCGGGCACATCGACGCCGAGCAGCCCGAGCTCGCCGCAGCGCTGGATGAGCGTCCGGGCGAGAGTCCAATCCTTTTCCTCGAGCCGATCGAGCGTGGGGAGGACTTCGCCGTTCACGAAGTCGGTCACCGTCTGACCGATCAGACGGTGCTCGTCGGTCAGCCGCTCCGGCGTGAACATGCCGGCGGGGTCGGTTGCCTTCAGCAGCCATTCAGCGCCGCGCAGCAGACTTGGTGCAGGTGTTGTCGTCGTGGCCATGGTGTTGGCTCCCGCCGGCGCGCAGCCGGCGATGGTTGCGTAACTGCGTTACATCCGTTCGAAGATGCCGGCGGCGCCCATGCCGCCGCCGACGCACATCGTGACCAGCCCGTACCGGGCTTTTCGCCGCTGCAGTTCGTGCACGAGGGTCGTGGTCAGCTTGGCGCCCGTGCAGCCGAGCGGGTGGCCGAGCGCAATCGCACCGCCGTTGACGTTCAGACGGTCGGGATCGATCGCCAGCTCGCGCAGACACGCGAGCACCTGGGCCGCAAACGCTTCGTTCAGCTCGATGAGATCAATCGCGTCGAGATCGAGCCCGGCCAGCTTCAGGACCTTGCGAATCGCCGGGACCGGACCAATGCCGAAACGCTCGGGCTCGACACCGGCAGTCGTGAACGCCACGAATCGGGCGAGCGGCTCGAGGCCGCGTTCCTTGGCCAACGCAGCGGAGGTGACGACCACGGCTGCCGCCCCGTCGCTCGTCTGCGACGAATTGCCGGCCGTGACCGTCCCGTGCGCGTGAAAGGCCGGACGGAGCGCGGCGAGCGCATCGGCCGACGTCTCTCGACGTGGGCCCTCGTCTACGGAAAACCGGGTCTCGACGGTCCTGGGCTTGCCGGTCGAGAGGTCGACCGTGCGCGCCGTCACGGGGACGATTTCGTCGGCAAATCGTCCGGCATCGATGGCCGCCACCGCGCGCTGATGGCTCCTCAGCGCGAACAGGTCCTGGTCCTCGCGCGAAATGTGCGATTCGCGGGCATGGTTTTCAGCGACCAGCCCGGTGCTCAGATACACGTCTGGATAGCGGTCCACGAGCGAGGGATTTGGCGAAAGTGTGTGGCCGCCCATCGGGACCAGGCTCATGGACTCGGTGCCCCCGGCGACAATGGCTGAGGCCGAGCCGCACATGATGCGCTCGGCGCCAAACGCGATCGCCTGCAAGCCGGAAGAGCAGAAGCGATTGATGGTGACGGCCGAGGCGCTGACTGGAATGCCGGCGCGAAGGCTGGCGATGCGTGCCACGTTGAGGCCCTGTTCGGCCTCCGGCATCGCACAGCCGAGCATCACGTCGTCGATGTCGGCGGCCTCGAGACCCGGCGCCCGCTTGAGCGCTTCGGTCATCGCGGCGGCAGCGAGTTCATCGGGTCTGGTGCCGCGCAAGGCGCCCTTCGGGGCCTTGCCAACGGCGGTCCGAACGGCGGAAACGATCACTGCGTCTTGCATGGTGGGTTCCTAGAGGTGGTCCGGCCAATCGGCCAGCAGATCCTCGACGGCGTCCGCCACCTCCCCCACCTTTCCATCGAACAGGTGGTCGGCGGCGTCGATGACGACGAGCTCTTTCGGGTCCGCGGCCTGTGCATAAAACGCTCGTATCAACGCCAGCGAACAGATTTCGTCTCGTTCTCCGTGAATGAAGAACTTGGGCTTCGCGCTGCGCGCCACACGGTCATAGTCGTAACGGTTCACCGGGGTCGAGACCCCGATGAGCGTGGAGACGCGATCGTGTTGGGCACCGACGGTCAGGCCGACCCAGGACCCAAACGACATTCCGGCGGCCCACAGCGGCGTGTTGGGGTAACGCTGCGCCATGAAGTCGAGGCCAGCGCGAAAGTCGTCCTGCTCACCCACACCGTTGTCGAACGCCCCGTCACTGCGGCCTACGCCTCTGAAGTTGAATCGCAGCACCGCACAACCGACGCGCGCCAGGGCCTTGGCCGACTGATAGGTCGCCTTGGTGTGCATGGTGCCGCCGTACTGCGGGTGTGGATGGCCAAAGACGACGGCTGCTTTCAACCCATCAGGCCCACCCGATTCAACCAGTCCCTGGTCGTTGACACGCCGGCTGGCGGGCGGCTCATCGAGCAGCGCCTCCAGGCGACCGGCGGGACCGGGAATCTCACGCAGCATCATGCGCATCCTGATTTCGTGGCGTGCCGGCCGCGGTCCCGCTCGCTGGCAGCACCTCGTCGACGAAACCCTTGACGGCGGACGCAAACAGCTGAGGCTTGGTCACCAATCCCAAATGACCCGTGCCCTCGAGAACGACAGCCCGTGCTCCGGCGATGTGCGTGCTGTAGGCCGAGACTTCGCGCGACGCGAGCACGTGATCCAGCCCCGGCTCACCCGTCACGACGAGAGTCCGGCTCGTGATTCGTCTGCATTCGGTCGCGGTGTCCATTTGCGCGATGAGCCGCGCCCGCGACGCCATCCGGGTCACGGAGAGCGGTGCCTCCAGCAGATTCCGGAGCTGGGCGCGCGCAAAGCGCCGCCGCTCGGCGCGATCGGGAAAGGCCGCATGGAGCTCGTCGCGCAGCCGCCAGGGAGCACCGGCGAGGAACACTGGGCCGAATACCCAGGGGACACGGGCGTAGACATCGTGGTGGCGGCGGAGGTGCCAGCCGGGTCCCGGCGTCGATACGAGGACCAGGGCTCGCGTCCGATCGGGCCGGCGAGCCGCGAAGCGAAGCGCGATCAGTCCACCGAACGAGACCCCACAAACCACGGCCGACGCCAGACCGCAGGCATCGAGAACCGCCTCGACCTGTTCGGCATAGTCGTCAAAACCGCGCGCAGGGTCGTAGCGGCGGCCGGATTGGCGCTCGCCTGACAGCGAAAAGGTCAGCACCCGGAAGTGCGCGACCAGCGCGTCCACGGCCGGCCGCATGTACTCCCATCGGCCCTGGATGCCCGGGACGAGAATGAGCGGCGGCCCTGTTCCGATGTCGACGACGTTCATGCCGAGCACCAACCTACCGTGCGCGTTCAGTTGCGAAGCGGCTTCCCGGTCTTGAGCGTGTGCTGGATCCGCTCGAGTGTCTTGCGCTCACCGCACAGGCGCAGGAAGGCTTCGCGTTCGAGATCGAGGAGATCGCTTTCGCTGATCGCGGTGCGGTGCGGCAGCGATCCGCCGGACAGAATGCCGGCGAGCGCGCGCCCGACGACCGCATCGTGTTCAGTGATTCGCCCGGCGCGCCACGCGAGATGGACGCCCAGCTTCAATGCCGCCGCAAGGCTCTCGCCGCCGACCGGAATCGACGTTCGACGTGCCGGTGGCTGATAACCCTCCCGCACGCGTGTGAGCGCCAGCTCTTTCGCGTCGGCGAGAAGCCGCTCCCTGTTCATCGTCTCGCCGTCCACCGAACGGAGATAGCCCAGCGTATGCGCCTGCCGGCCGCTCGTGGAGACCTTGGCGAACCCGATGGTCTCGAAAACCGGCTGCACGAAGGGCAGCAGATCGTCCGACGGTGGCGCGGCTTCCATGGCGCGTGCGAGCATCTCCTTGGTTCCGCCGCCGCCCGGGATCAATCCCACGCTGACTTCGACCAGGCCGATGTAGGTCTCAGCCGCGGCCTGGACACGGTCGCCGTGCAGCGCGATCTCGCAGCCACCTCCGAGCGCGAGCCCGGCCGGAGCGACGACGACAGGCACGGGAGATTGCCGCAGCGCCTGGTTGATGCCCTGGAACTGACGCACCATGAGATCGATCTCGTCCCAGTTGCCCTCTTGCGCCTCCATGAGCAGCAGCATGAGGTTGGCACCAGCCGAGAAGTCGGGTGCCTCAGTGCCGATGACCAGCGCCGCGAAGTTGGCCGACGCTTCCTTGAGGCCTGCCTGCAGCATCTGGACCGTATCGCCACCGATGGTGTTCAGCTTGGAATGGAAGTCGACGGCGAGGACACCGTCGCCGAGGTCGACCAGGCTGGCACCAGCGTTCTTCTTGAGGACTCGTTGGCGCCGTCGCGCCTCGGCGAGAATCTGCAGGTCCGGTGCGGCTGACGGGAGCGGGCCGTCGCGGAAGCGATCGCGGCCAGCCGCTTGCAATTCGGCAACGAGCGGCGGAATGGCTGTGCCGGGAACCGAATCCAGCACATCCTTCAGTCCGATGGCGTCCCACGCCTCGAACGGACCCAGGTCCCAGCCGAACCCCCACCGCATCGCCCGGTCCACATCGTCAATCGAATGCGCGATCTGAGGTGTCACGCTCGCGGTGTAGATGAGCATCGACCCGAGCGTGGCGCGCAGAAATTCGCCGACGCGATCCCGTCCGAGGAAGAGCGTTCGAATCCGCTGACCGGCGTCATCGATGCTCCGTGCGCCGTCCAGGGCAGGCAGACGCGGTGACTGGCGGGGCCGGTAGGTGAGGGTCGCCGGATCGAGTGTCAGAATCTCGGATCCGCCGCCGGCGCTCTTGGTGCGCGTGTAGAAACCCTGTCCGGCCTTCTCGCCGACCAACCCACGCTCGAGCATCTGCCGAATGAGCGGCGGCACCTCGAACACCTTGCGGATAGCGGGGTCTTCGAGCCGCTCGGAAAGGTTGGCGGCGACGTGGGCCAGCACGTCGACGCCAGCGATGTCCATCGTGCGGAAGGTGGCGCTCTTCGGCCGGCCGAGCGCCGGACCTGTCATCGCATCGATCTCTTCGATGGTGTAGTCGCCGCCTGCCAGCAGACGCAACACCTGCATGACGCCGAACAGGCCGACGTGATTCGCGATGAAGCCGGGAGTGTCCTTCGCTGTCACCACGCCCTTGCCGAGGCGGTGATCGGCGAACCACGCCACGCGCGCGAGTACGGCGGGGTCGGTGTCAGCCGTTGGAATCAGCTCGAGCAGATGAAGGTAGCGCGGAGGGTTGAAGAAATGCGTGCCGAGCCAGTGGCGGCGGAAATCGCCGCTCAGCCCTTCGGCCAGCGCGGCAATCGGAATTCCCGACGTGTTCGAAGAGACCAGTGTCCCGGGCGTTCGCGCGGCGTCGACCCGCTGAAGCAACTCGCGCTTGACGTCGAGGCGTTCGACGACCGCTTCGATGATCCAATCCGTTGCCGCCAGGCTCGACAGGTCGTCCAGGCTTCCGGTGGAGATGAGCGCAAGGCTGTCTTTCGTGAAGAACGGATCGGGTTTGAGCGCCACGGCGCGCTTGAGACCCTCTCGGGCGATCTCGACGGTCAGATCGAGCAGCCGAACCTTGACGCCTGCGTTCCCCAGCTGGGCGGCGATCTGCGCGCCCATGGTGCCGGCGCCGAGCACGACCGCCGAGCGTACGGGCTGGTGCCTAATCAACGCGTGCGCGCTCCGTTGAGGAACAGGTCGACGATCGGTGCGGCGTGACTCTCGAGCGAATAACGGCGGCGGCTGAGAATCCAGTTCGTCGCCATTTCGTCCAGTGCGCCGAAGAACGCCTTGGCGGCGGTCGTGGGATTGAGGTCGCGGCGGAACTGGCCGGCTTCCTGCCCGTCGACGATGGCTGCTCGGATCTGGCTCAGATACTCCCTGAACAGCGACGTCGAGAATCGCTCCATGAACTTGACCGACTGGCGCAGCTCGACCTGAAAGACGATCGCGAGATT
>Ga0111538_10003996_pt1 | contig 20542 bp, 19 predicted proteins | sample SoiMethybrSBSTD1_FD_79669 | JGI IMG/M metagenome (GOLD analysis project Ga0111538, IMG submission 79669) | Bulk soil microbial communities from a Populus tree surrounding site in Tennessee, USA - Soil MetaG P. TD hybrid SBSTD1 (version 2)... | ecosystem: Environmental > Terrestrial > Soil >... | reverse complement strand
CCCGTGAAGGGGATGTCGGTGCTGAAGTACGATCCGGACGGCACGGCGGCCCACGCCTACCGTCAGCTTGCGAAGGAGGTCCTCGAGAGTGGCAAGCGGTAAGCGAGCAAGCATGCGCGAGGGCCCTCTGGCCGCCCTCTTCCGCAACACGGACCAGCCCGAGGAGGAAGAGGGGAAGGAGGCCATACAGCGGCCCGTGCCGGCATCCGCCTCCGCGCAGCCCGAGACGCCGGACGCTCCGAACATCCCGTCGCCGAAGGAACGCCTCCGGCACGCGTTCTCCTCGGACATCCCCGAGAACGTCATGTCGCCCAGCACGCCCGCCGCCCGCGAGCGTCCCCGGCCAGAGCCGGAGGGGGCGCCCGCGATCGGGCTCGACGGCACGGGCGCGCCCGTGCTGCGCGTCGTCGGCGTAGGCGGCGCCGGCGTCAACGCGATCAACCGCATGGTCGAGGCCGAGGTCGAGGGCGTCGAGTTCCTCGCCATCAACACCGACCAGCAGTCGCTGCAGGGTTCGTCCGCCGACGTCAACGTGCAGATCGGCGGGAACGTCACCCGCGGCCTGGGCTCCGGGGCCGATCCCGAGCTCGGGCGCCAGTCGGCGATGGAGGACTACGACAAGGTCAAGTCCCTGCTCAAGGGCTCGGACATGGTGTTCATCACCGCCGGGGCCGGCGGGGGGACCGGCACCGGTGCGGCGCCGATCGTGGCCCGCATCGCCCGCGAGGTCGGCGCGCTCACCGTCGGCATCGTCACGAAGCCGTTCGGCTTCGAGGGGTCGCGTCGCGCCGCCCAGGCCGACGACGGCATCAAGGAGCTCGCCGACGACGTCGACACGCTCATCGTCGTGCCCAACAACCGGCTCCTGACCGTGCTCGACAAGCAGACCTCGATGGTCGACGCCTTCCGCGTCGCTGACGACGTCCTCCGCCAAGGCGTGCAGGGGATCTCCGACCTGGTGACACTGCCGGGGCTCATCAACCTCGACTTCGCCGACGTGCGCACGATCATGGACCGCGCCGGCAACGCGCTGCTGGGCATCGGCATGGGCACGGGCGACCGCCGCGCCATCGACGCGGCCGAGAAGGCCGTTGCCTCGCCGCTGCTCGAGACGAGCATGGACGGCGCACGCTCGATCCTGCTGTCGATCACCGGCGGCCGCGACCTCTCGCTGTGGGAGGTCAACGAGGCAGCCAAGGCCGTCTCGGAGGCGGCCCACCCCGAGGCCAACATCATCTTCGGCGCCATGGTCGACGAGAAGCTCGACGACCAGGTGTGGGTGACGGTGGTGGCCACCGGCTACGCGAACGGCACCGCGCCGCGCCGCCGCCGCGACGAGCCGGGCGCGACGAAGGCGCTCGAGGAGCCCCGCGGCGAACCCCGGGTGACGCGGCGGGAGCGTCCGAAGCGCCGCGACCTCGCCGATCTCGACGTACCCGAGTTCATCCCTAGGTCCTAGCCCATTCTCGCCGCCCCTGCCAGTGTCCTCGGGGTTCGCCGTGCCTAGCACGGCTTCACGGGCGGGTTCTGGGCGGTTCTCTCGGCAGGGGCGCCGATTGATGGGCTAGTCGTGACGGGCGTCGTCGCGGCAGGGCATGAGCTGACCGCGCGGGCCGGCGCCGGCGTCCTGCGCGCCGGCGGGAACGCCGTCGACGCCGCGCTCGCGTCGCTGCTGACTTCGTTCCTCGCCGAGCCGCTGCTGACCGGCCTCGGCGCCGGCGGGTACATGCTCGTTGCCGATGCCGCGGACGAGCGGGTCGTGCTCGACTTCTCGGTCGAGGCGTCGGGCCGCGGGGCCGACCCGGACCGGCGCGCCGAGCTCGTCGCCATCGACGTCTCTTTCGGCGATGCGGACCAGGTGTTCAACATCGGCCCCGCGTCGGTCGGCTGCTACGGCATGCCGGCGGGGATCTGGGAGGCCTCGCGCCGCTACGGATCGCTGCCGCTGAGCGACCTGACCGGACCCGCCGCCCGCATGGCGCGCGACGGCGTCCCGCTGAACCCGGAACAGGCCTACGTGGTCGAGATCCTCGCCGGCATCGTCACCGCCGAGCCCGAGTGCGCGGCCGTGTACGCCCCCGGGGGCACGCTGCTGCGGGCCGGCGACAAGTTCCGCCAGCCCGAGCTCGCCGACACCCTCGAGCGCCTCGGCGCCGAGGGGCCGCGCCCGTTCTACCGCGGCGACATCGCGCGCGCCGTGGCCGGTTGGCTGGCCGACCGCGCCGGGCTGCTCACGCCCAAGGACCTCGAGGCCTACCGCGTGGTCAACCGCGAGCCGATCATCGCCCCCTACCGCGGCCGCGAGGTGCTCCTCAACCCGCCGCCCTCGGCCGGAGGGACGCTCATCGCGTTCGCGCTCGAGCTGCTCGAACGCGAGGGCCACGCCGCCCCGACCGCCGAGCGCCTCGTCGAGGTCATGGAGGCGGCGCAGGCCCACCGCACGCCCGAGTTCCTCGCCTCGCTCGGCGACCAGCGCGCGCACGGGTCGACGACGCACATCTCCGTGCTCGACGCCGACGGTCGCGCCTGCTCGGTGACCTCGTCCAACGGTGAGGGCGCTGGGATCGTCGTCCCGGGTACCGGGATTCATCTCAACAACATGCTGGGCGAGCAGGATCTCAACCCGTTGGGCTTCCACAAGCACCCACCGGGCCGGCGGCTGCCGAGCATGATGTCCCCAACCGTCGTGCTGCACGACGGCGCGCCTGAGCTGGTGCTCGGCAGCGGCGGGTCCAACCGCATCCGGTCCGCCATCCTGCAGACCGTGGTCAACGTGGTCGACCGCGGCATGGACGTGGAGCGCGCGGTGCGCTCGCCCCGCGCGCACTTCGAGGACGGCATCGTGTACGTCGAGCCCGGGCTCGACCTGGATGCGCTGGAGGCCGCCGGCCGCACGCTTGCGCGCTTCCGCGAGCTCAACCTGTTCTTCGGCGGCGTCAACGCGGCGACCGCCGACCCGCTCGCCGGGGTCGGCGATCCCCGCCGTGGCGGCGCCGCCGTTGCGGTATGAGACGCGCCGCGGCGGCGGCGTGCGGTGCGCTCGTGGTGCTGGCCGGGTGCGGGGGCCCGGCGAGCGACATCTTCGCCGTCCAGCGCAGCGGCTCGATCCCGGACGCGCGACTGAGGATGGTCGTCGCCGACGACGGCACCGTGAGCTGCAACGGCGGGCCCGCGCGGCAGATGGGCGACCCGCGTCTGCTCACCGCCCGGTCGCTCGGCACCGAGCTCGACGACACCGCCAACAACGGCGGCGGACGGCTGCCGCCGGGGCGCGCCAGTGTCCTCTCCTACCGCGTCCTGCTCCCATCGGGCACGCTCGTCTACCAGGACAGCTCGCCGAAGCAGACCAAGGCCATGCTCCAGCTCCAGGGCTTCGTGCGCGACGTCGCCATCCACGTCTGCAAGCTGCCGCGGTGAGCGGAGCCGGGCGCATCGTTCCGGTCCGGCTCGGGTAGTCGGAGCGGGCTTACGTCCATGGCGGCGTCCCCGAAATCTGCGCTTGCCTGGCTGCGGCGACGCAGCCTCGAACGGCGGCTGGCCGCCGGCGAGGACCCATTGGGCGACGAGCTCCTGCTCGAGCGCGCTGCCCAGATCGGCGGGCGCAAGGCCCGCGTGGACGCGGCGGAACAGCTCGAGCACGCGATCGCCGCCGCCGACCATTCAGCGTCGCGCTTCGTGGCTGCGGTGCCGGTCTGCCGTTGCGAGATCGTCCGGGCGCTGCCGACGCTCTTGCGCCTGATCGAGCGGCTGCGTGACGGCTTGCCCGCCTGGCCGGCCGGCGTGGCGGCGGTGCGCCAACTCCTCGCGGATGGAGGCGGGCCGCTCTACGTCGAGAGGCGCGCCGGAGCCCTGCGCCGTCGCGCCCGCGCGGCGCTGCGCAAGCTCGACATCGACCCGGCCGTCGGTCCGCGCCGCGTCTCGCCGCGCTAGCCGAAGCGGACCTTGCCGTTCGAGCGCGCCCGGTCCTGCGCGCGCTCGACGAAGTCCAGCCGCTTGGCAGCGGCGCGGAACAGCCGCGTGATGAGCCGTAGGCGCGCGTTCTCGGAGCGCAGGTCGAGTAGGCCCTGCTTGGCCTCGAGCCCGAACTCGACCGTCGCCGCCATCTCGTAGGCGCCCATCTCGGCGAGCTCGTGCTCGTCCGGGCGCCGGTCGGTGGCGCGCTCGACGAGCTCGGCATACGCGCCGCGCGCTTCGCGGGCCGCGGACGGGTCGGTGTCCTCGGCGCGGTCGGGAAGGAACTCGACCTCACCGGCGGGATAGGCCAGGTCCTCCTGGCGCTCGACGAGCCGGAATGGGCGGGTACCGCGGGTGACGATGTTCATGCGGCCGTCGTCGAGCTGCTCGAGCACCTCGGTGATCTCGCATGCGCACCCGATCGGCCGCAGGCCCTCGTCCGAGAGCCAGACGATCCCGAACTCGCGGCCGGATTCGAGGCACTCGCCGATCATCGTCTTGTACCGCTCCTCGAAGATGTGGAGCGGGACGAGCTCGCTGGGAAGGGCGACGATGCCCAACGGGAAGAGCGGGAAGTGCCGCGCGGTCTCTCCGGTCGCCATCGGCGATGCAGTGTAGGAGCGAGGTGCGCGTGGGTAACACTGTGTGCCGATGACCACGGTCGCGTTTCTCGGCACCGGCATCATGGGCTTCCCGATGGTGCGCAACCTCGCCGCCGCCGGGTTCGACGTGCGCGCGTGGAACCGCACGCGCGACAAGGCGGCGCCGCTGGCCGAGCAGGGCGTGACGGTCGTGGGCATCCCGGCGGAGGCGGCCGCGAACGCCGACGTCTTGGTCACGATGCTCGCCCACGCCGACGCCGTCGCCGAGTCGGTGCGGGACGTCCGGGACGTGCCGGTCTGGGCGCAGATGAGCACCGTCGGCCTGGAGGCGACCGAGCGCTTGACCGCGCTCGCCGACGAGCACGCCATGGCCTACGTCGACGCGCCCGTGCTCGGCACCAAGAAGCCGGCCGAGGACGCCCAGCTCGTCGTGCTCGCGGCTGGGCCGGCGGACGTGCGCGACCGGCTCGACCCGATCTTCGCTGCGGTGGGCCGCGAGACGCGCTGGCTCGGCGACGCGCCCGGCGCGGCCACGCGGCTCAAGGTCGTGCTCAACCACTGGATTCTCGTCCTGACCGAGAACATCGGCGAAACGGTGGCGTTCTCGCGCGCGCTGGGCGTCGACCCCGCGCTGGTTCTCGGCGCCGTCGAGGGGGGCGCGATGGATTCGCCGTACCTGCAGTTGAAGGGCAGAGCGATCCTCGACGAGGCATTCGACCCGTCCTTCCCGCTTCGGCTGGCGGTGAAGGACTCCGACCTCGTGCTCGAGGCCGGGCGCGAGGCGGGCGTCGACCTCCCGCTCATCGAGGTCGCGCGGCGCCAGTTCGAGCGCGCCATCGAGCTGGGCCACGGCGACAAGGACATGGTCGCGACGTTCTTCGCTACGGCGCCCGGCGGGCGCTGAGCATGAGGTTGTAGAAGACCGCGGGCGGCAGGCGCGGCTCGAGCACGACGCGATCGACCTGCTGGAGGACGAGGTAGCCGCGGTAGGCGTACTGGCGCCAGAGCCATGGCACCTCGTCGGGCTCGGCGGTGGCTTCGAGCGAGCGGTTGGCCCAGCCGAACCAGCTCGCAAGCAGCTCCTCGCCGCGCAGGCGGATGTGATGGAAGCCGGCGTCGCGGGCCAGCGTTCGCAGCTCGCCGGGGGCGAAGGCGTGGACGTCGACGTAGCGCTCGAGCCCGTGGCCGCCGTGGTGGGCGTGCCCGTTCGTCCACGGCGCGGCGCGGGCGCGCATGGCCGCGCGCCACACTGGAGCCAGAGCGAGGGCCGCCCGCTTGGGCACGGCCGCGAGCCGGTCGCCATAGCGCGAGGGCTCGCCCGCGAAGGCCAGCGTGCCACCCGGCACGAGGACGCGATGGAACTCGCCGAAGGCGCGCGCCAGGTCGGGGAGGTGGTGGAGGACGGCGTGGCCGACGACGAGGTCGAAGGCGCCGTCCTCGAACGGCAGCACCTCGGCGTCGCAGGCCTCGGTGCGCACGTCGAGCCCGAGTTCCTCCGCGTTGGCCCGCAGCGCGCGCAGCATGCCCGGCGAGATGTCGACGCAGGTCGCGCGCTCGACGATCCCCGCCTGCAGCAGGTTGAGCGAGAAGTACCCGGTTCCGGCCCCGACCTCGAGCGCGCTGTGGAACGGCCCGTGCGTGCCGCGGCCGAGCACCTTGTCGAGCTTGCCCAGCACCTGGCGGCGGCCCTTCACGCCGAAGTCGATGCCCCACTTGGCGTCGTACTCATCCGCGGCGGCGTCGTGATAGCGCTCGTTGACCGCGCGGATCTGCGCAGAAGTCCGTGGAGCGCTCATGCGGCGCAGGACGATAGCGTCAGGCGACGTGCCAGAGAACGGCGGCGTTCAGATCGTCCAGCGCGACCAGCCGCGGGGCGTTCCGCCGCTCGCCCTGACCGGCGAGCGCACCCTGCCCGACGTCCCCGAGGAGAACTACTGGTTCCGCCGCCACCTCGTGGTCTATCGGTGGATCGCCGCGCGGGTAGCGGGCCGGCGCGTGATCGACATGGCGTGTGGAGAGGGTTACGGCGCCGACGTGCTGGCCGGGCGAGCGGCGAGCGTCGTCGGGGTCGACGCCAACCCGGAGGCCTTCGAGCATGCCCGGCTGCGCTACCGTCGCCCGGGGCTGCGCTTCGCGCGCGATCTCGTCGACCGCTTCGACGAGCCGTGCGACGACGTCGTCTTCCTCCAGACGATCGAGCACCTGAGCGAGCCCGGAGCGGTGCTCGCGCACTTCCGGTCGCTGCTGGCGCCGGGCGGGGTCGCGTACGTGTCGACACCCAACGTGCTCACGCTGGCGCCGAAGGGCGCCGAGCGCTCGGGCAACCCGTGGCACGTGCACGAGTACCGCGCCGGCGAGTTCCGCGCGCTGTGCGCGTCGGTGTTCCCAGGCGTCGAGCTGTATGGGCTGTTCCACGCGCGGCGGCTGCGCATCCACGCGTGGGCACTGCGGGCCGGGTGGGACGCGATCCACCCCCGCCTGGGCCTCACCGACCGCTTCTACGGCTGGTTTACCCCGTCGATCGACGAGCGCGACTTCGCGCTGCGCCCGGCCGCGGCGTGCGATCTCGACGAGGCCCTCGACTTCCTGGCCGTGTGCCGGATCTAGCCCGCGGCGAGCTGGCGCTCGTCCTCCACACGCATATGCCCTACGTGGAGGGCTACGGGACGTGGCCGTTCGGCGAGGAGTGGCTGTGGGAGGCCATCGCCACGTCGTACCTTCCGCTGCTGGACGCCCTGGCCGACGACGCGCCGGTGACGCTTTCGGTCACGCCGGTCCTCGGCGACCAGCTCGAGGCGCTGCGCGACGATGGTTGCACCGGAGCGCGCTTTCTCGCCTTCCTGCGCGACGTGCGCGCGCAGACGCACGCGCTCGACGTTGCCGGCTTGCGCGAGGTCGGCGAGGACGTGCTGGCCGACGAGCTTGAGCGCGCCGGCGGCGATTACGTGCGCGCGGCCGCGCGCTTCGACGCGCTCGGCGGCGACGTGCTCGCACCGTTGATGGCGCGGGCCGCGTGGACGTCGGCGGCCACGCACGCGGTGCTGCCGCTGTGCGCCACCGACGCCGGCGTGCGGCTGCAGGTGCAGACCGGGATCGAGGCCTTCCGCCGCCGCGCGGGCGGCCGCGGGTGGGCCGGCGGCTTCTGGCTGCCCGAGTGCGCTCACGCTCCGTGGCTCGACCCGCTGCTCGAGGAGGCGGGCGTGCACGCGACCTGCGTCGACCTCACCGACGTGCTCGGACTCGGCGCCGTCGCGCAGGGCGTGCCGCTGCGCTCGCCGGCCGGTCCGGTGCTGGTGCCGGTCGATCGGATCACGGTCGACCTGGCCTGGAGCGATCGCGGCTATCCGGCCCACGGGGCCTATCGCGACTACCACCACCACACCGTCCATCACCACCGCCCGTGGGCCAACGACGGCTCGCCCTACCGGCACGACGCCGCCCTGGCGCTGGCGCGCGAGCACGCGGCCGACTTCGTCGCCCGGACGCTGGCGCGGATCGACGGGTGCCGGGAGGAGCTCGGGCGCCCGCCGCTGCTCGTGTGCGCGCTCGACACGGAGCTGCTCGGTCACTGGTGGTACGAGGGCGCGGAGTGGCTGCGGGCGGTGCTGGGCGAAGCCGAGGAGCAGGGGCTCGCGATCGCGCCGCTCGACGACGCGCTGCCGCGCCACCCGACCGCACTCGCCCCGCCCGACCTGCCCGCGACGTCATGGGGGACGCCGCGGACGCTCTCGACCTGGTCGGGCCCCCCGGTCGCGGACCTGGCCTGGGCGGCGCGCGACGCCGAGTTGCGGGTGGTGGGCGCGGGCGCCGCCGCCGGTGCGCGGGCCGTGCGCGAGCTGCTGCTGGCCCAGTCCAGCGACTGGGCGTTCATGGTCACGCGCGAGCTGGCGGCGCCCTACGGCCGCGAACGGGCGGCCGCGCACGCCGCCGCGGCCGTGGCCGCGCTCGAATTAGACTCCTCCGCCGGCCGGGTTCGCAACGTTGCGCCGTACTGCTCCCCGTCCAGCCTGCTCGTGCCGTGAGTCTCCGGATCCTGATCCTCTCCTGGGAGTACCCGCCCATCGTCGAGGGCGGGCTCTCGCGCCATGTGCGCAAGCTGTCCGAGCATCTCGTTGCGGCCGAGAACGTCGAGGTCCACGTGCTCACCCGGGGCGACGAGTCGATGCCGCCCGATCAGGAGCTCGACGGCGTCCTCGTGCACCGCGTCCGCGAGCCGCGCCGGCCGCGCGACCTGCACGAGTTCGTCGCCTGGGTCGAGCACATGAACGCCGACATGCTCGCCGCGGGGGTGGAGCTGGGCGACAGCTATGCGTTCGACGTCGTGCACGGGCACGACTGGCTCATCGCGTCGGCCGGCGACCACCTCGCGCGCCGCTTCCGCTGCCCGCTGGTGATGACGATCCACGCGACGGAGTACGGGCGCCATCAGGGCTGGGTCGACAAGCACCCGCAGTCCTACATCCACGGGGTCGAGCAGTGGGTGACCAACCGCGCCGAGCGCGTCGTCACCTGTTCGCACTACATGCGCCAGCACGTCGCCGACATCTACGGCCTTGAGGAGGCGCGCGTCCACGTCATCCCCAACGGCATCGACCCCGCCGACCTCGAGCCGGTGGCCGACCTCGAGCGGTTGCGGGGCGAGTTCGCCGCTCCCGACCAGCGGCTGGTGCTGCTCGTCGGGCGGCTGGTCTACGAGAAGGGGTTCCAGCTCGCTCTCGACGCGCTGCCGGGCCTGATCGAGGAGCTCGGCAACGTGCGCTTCCTGGTGGCCGGGAGCGGAACGCACGAGGCGCAGTTGCGCGCGCAGGCCGACGCGCTCGGGCTGTCGAAGCACGGCACCTTCCTGGGCTGGATCGGCGACGATGTCCTGCACTCGCTCTACCGCATCGCCGACCTGTGCGTGATCCCGTCGCTGTACGAGCCGTTCGGGCTGGTGGCGCTGGAGGCGATGGCCTCCGGCTGCCCGTGCATCGTGGCCGACACCGGAGGCCTGCGTGAGATCGTGCCGGAGGACGAACGCGTCGGCCTGCGCTTCAACGGCGGCGATCCGGAGCACCTCGCGGTGATGGTGCAGCGGCTGCTGACCGACGATCCGCTCCGCGAGCGCCTGGTGGCCGAGGCCTCCGAGCACGTGCTCCGTTTCGACTGGGTCGACATCGCCCGCCAGACGGCCGGGGTCTACGGAGAGGTGGCACGCGCGGCGGTGTGAGGGATCTCGCAACGCGGCTGCGAGGGCCGATGGGAGAATCGCGTGGCGCATGGCGCGTCCGCCCGGCCCGCGATATCCCCCCGTCGTCCAGAGCGCGCTGTTCTCGGCGCGGCCGATCCCGTTCCTGGACGCCTGCCGCCGCCGGTACGGCAACGTCTTCTCGCTGCACATCATCCCGTTCGGGCCGCTGACCTATCTCGCCGACCCGGCGGCGTGCAAGGAGGTCTTCACCGGCAGGACTTCGGTGTTCAAGGCCGGCCAGGCCAACCGGTTCATGGCGCCCACGCTCGGCGACGCCTCCCTGCTGCTGCTCGACGAGGACGAGCACCTGCGGACGCGAAAGCTCATGCTGCCGCCGTTCCACGGCGAGGCGGTCAAGCGCTATGCGCACGTGATGGCCGAGATCGCGGCCGCGGAGATCGACGGCTGGCCCACGAACCGGCCGTTCGCCACCCGCCCGAGCATGCAGCGCATCACGCTCGAGGTGATCCTCCGCACGGTCTTCGGCATCGACGAGGCCGCGCGGCTCGCCCGCCTGCGCGCGCTCCTGACCGCGGTGATGGACCAGAACCCCGCCTACCTCTGGTTCGAGTGGATGCGCGTGGACTTCGGCCCGCGCAGCCCCTATGGTCGCTTCCTGCGCTTGCGCGACCGCGTCGACGCGATCCTGTTCGACGAGATCGCCCGCCGGCGCCGCGACCCCGCCACTGCCGACCGCGTGGATGTGCTCTCGCTGCTGATCCGCAGCGGCCTGCCCGACCGCGCGCTGCGCGACGAGCTCATGACGCTGCTGCTCGCCGGCCACGAGACCACCGCCACCGGGCTCGCATGGGCCTGCGAGCGGCTCGTCCGCCACCCCGACGCAATGGCGCGGGCGCGCGACGACGAGGCCTACCTCGACGCCGCCGTCAAGGAGGTCCTCCGCATCCGGCCCGTCGTGCTCGACGTCGCCCGCGTGGTGAACGGGCCCGCGGAGGTCGCCGGCTTCGACATCGACCCCGGGACGATGGTGATTCCCGCGATCGCGTCGGTGCAGCGCGCCGACGACGTCTGGCCCGACGCGCCCGCGTTCCGGCCCGAGCGCTTCCTCGACGGCTCGCCCGCGCCCTATTCGTGGATCCCGTTCGGGGGCGGGGTGCGCCGCTGTCTGGGCGCGGCCTTCGCCCAGCTCGAGATGAAGGTCGTGCTCAAGACCATCCTCGAACGCGCCGACCTCGCCACGCCGCCGAACGCCGCCCCCGAGGCCCAGCGCCTGCGCCACGTGACGCTCGTGCCCTCCCGCGGTGGGGAGGTGCTACTCCCAGCGAAGCGTCCGTGGGGCGTCGCGCATGCGGATGATGCGCGCGGGCACGCCGGCAGCGACGGCATTGGCGGGCAGGTTCTTGGTGACCACGGCGGTCGTGCCGACCACGCAGTTGTCGCCGATGGTGACGCCGCGTAGGACACAGGCGCCGTAGCCGATCCAGCAGTTGTGCCCGACGCGCACGTCGCGCTTGTAGATCCCCTGCAGCCGGATCGGGCGCTCGACCTCGACGACGCCGTGGTCGAAGTCGATGAGCATCACGCGGTCGGCGACGATGCACTCGCGCCCGATCGAGACGTGCTTGAAGGCCGAGATCGTGCACTCCTGACCGAGCACGGTCTTGGCCCCGATCCGGACCTCGCCCTCGTGCACGCGGATCTTCGTGCGGTGCCCGACCCAGGACCAGCGTCCGAGGACGAGCCGCGCCCCGGGCTCGATCTCGAGCGTCACGCCGGGACCCACGAAGGCGAGCCCGTCGGTGACCAGACGCTCGCCCCAGCGCAGCTTCAGCCAGCCCAGGCGCAGCGCCAGCAGCGCGTACTTCGGCGTGAGCATGCCGCGCGCGTGCAGGAACCGCAGGAGGGTCAGCACGCTGCCGTGGCGCGGCGCTGGCTCCCCGCGCACCGCCTCGGGAACGCCCTCGATCGGCGGAGGCGCGTGCGTGGTCTCCATCGCGGCGAATCGTAGACTTGCCCGCCGCATGGCCGACGATCGATCCCTCGCCGAGCGCCTTGTCGCGGGCGACAAGCGCGCGCTCGCGCGGGCGATCTCGCTGGTCGAGGACGACGACCCCGCGGGCTGGGAGCTCGTGCGCGAGGTCTACCCGCGCACGGGCCGCGCCGCCATCGTCGGGTTCACCGGGCCGCCCGGCGTCGGGAAGTCGACGCTGATCGGTGCACTGACAGCGCTCCGCCGCGACGCCGATCGCAACGTCGCGGTGCTCTCGATCGACCCGTCGTCGCCGTTCACGCGCGGGGCGTTGCTCGGCGACCGCATCCGACTCTCCGAGCACTTCCTCGACCCCGGCGTGTTCATCCGCTCGATGGCCAATCGCGGGGCGCTGGGCGGACTGTCCGAAGCCGCATTGCAGGCCGCGCTGCTCATGGACGCCGCCGGCAAGGACGACGTGTTCCTCGAGACCGTCGGCGTCGGCCAGGCCGAGGTGGACATCATCGACCACGCGGACACCGTCGTGCTCGTGCTCCAGCCCGGCTCGGGCGACTCGATCCAGGCGCTGAAGGCGGGCGTGATGGAGATCCCCGACATCATCGTGGTCAACAAGGCCGACCACCCGCTCACCGACACGATGGTGCGCGAGATCAGGGGCGTCCTCTCGCTCGGGCCGCAGGAGGACTGGGTGCCGCCCATCGTCACGGCTGAGGCCGCGCGCGGCGTCGGCATCGAGGAGATCGTGAGCAAGCTCGACGAGCACCGCGCCTACATCGAGAAGGAGGGCCAGCTCGCCGAGCGCCGGCGCCGCAACCTGCGCGCCGAGGTGATCGCGCTGGCCACCGGCCGGATGCGCCGGCGCCTGGAGGAGGACGTCGACGCCGACCCGGCCTTCGGCGGCCTGCTCGACGAGGTCGTCGCCCGGCGGCTCGATCCGGCCAGCGCTGCGACGGAGCTGCTCGAACGCGAACAGGAGGAGTGATGGACGAGCGGATCGAGATCGGCATGCGCATCCAGCTCGCCGGCTGGCGCTCGGCGCTGGCTTCCGCCGACGTCGAGCGCGTGGGCTGGAAGATCGGGCTCAACGCGCCGCCCGTCATGGAAGCGTTGGAGATCGACCGCCCGGTGATCGGCTGGATCGCCTCCGGGACGCGGCTCGAGCCACCCGCCGAGTTCCCCACCGCCGGAGCGACCCGTCTCGGCGCCGAGCCCGAGCTGGCGATCACCGTGGGTGAGGGCGGCACGGTGGGTGCGCTCGCCGCCGCGATCGAGATCGTCGACGTGGACAAGCCCTTCGACGATCTCACCGCGATCCTCGCCGACAACATCTTCCACAAGGGCGTCGTGTTCGGCCCGCAGGCCGAAGCGCGCCCGCTCGAGGGCATCACCGCCCGCATCGAGCGCGACGGCGCGCTCGAGGCCGAGCTCGACCTCGCCGACAAGGTCGGCGATCCCGCCGCCGTCGTCGAGGTGGTCGGCGGGCGGCTCGAGGAGGCGGGGGAGGCGCTCGAGCCCGGCGACCGCATCATCGCGGGCGCGCTCACACCGATCCTGTGGGCCGAGCCGGGGATGGCCGTTTCGCTCGACCTCGGCCCGCTCGGGGCGGTGTCGCTGACCTACGCCTAGCGCCGTCCGCGGCGCGCGACCCGCTCCTCCACTACGGTCTTCGGGTGCCCCTCCCGCCAGGCCCACCGCTTCCCCGCCTGGCACAGGCGTGGCTGTGGACGTACCGCTTCCCCCAGTTCACCGGCGCGCAGCACCGCCGTTACGGGCACACGTTCACGGCCCGGATCGGAGGCCTGAAGACCGCGGTGGTCACGACTGATCGCGAGGCGATCAAGCGCCTGTTCACGGGCGACCCGTCGGTCAAGCGGCACGCCAACGACCTCCTGATCCCGTTCTTCGGCGAGCACTCGGTGCTCGCGCTCGAGCCGGCCGACCACCTGGTCCGGCGCAAGCTCCTGCTGCCGCCCTTCCACGGCGCGCGCATGCAGGGCTACGCGCGGCTGATGGAGCGGCTGGTCGCCGACGAGCTTCGCGGGTGGCGGTCGGGTGATGTCGTCGAGGTCCAGCCCGTCGCGCAGGCCCTCACGCTCGACGTGATCCTGCAGGCGGTGTTCGGCGTCGAGGACCGGGGCATGCGGCGCGAGCTGCGCGCGATCTTCGACGCCATGACCAATCCGCTCACCACGATCGCGGCCTACCTGCCCCAGCTCGACCGGCGCTGGAATCCCGCCGCGCACGCCTACCACCGGCTCAAGGCCCGGCTCGACCGCCTGCTGCTGCATCACATCCAGGCCACGCGCGCCGACCCGCGCCTGGACGAGCGCGCCGACGTGCTGGCGTTGCTCGTGCGGGCCCGCGACGCGGATGGGAAGGGGCTGACCGACCCCGAGCTGCGCGACGAGCTCGTGACCCTGATCTCGGCCGGGCACGAGACGACGGCGACCGCGATCGCCTGGGGCGCGGTGCTGCTCGCCCACGACCCGCCCTCGCGCCACGACGACGACTACCTCGACGCGATGGTCAAGGAGATCCTGCGCATCCGCTCGCCGCTGCCGGTCGCCGCCGCTCGCCACGTGCTCGAGCCGTTCCCGCTCGGGCGGTGGACGATTCCGCCCGAGGTCATGGTCGTCGTCGACGCCTACGGGCTCCACCACGACCTGGCCATCTACGCCGACCCGGAGGCCTTCCGCCCGGAGCGCTTCCTCGAGGCGCCGAGCGACGCCTACGCGCACGCGTTCCTCCCCTTCGGCGGCGGCGCGCACCGATGCCTGGGCGCCTCGCTCGCCCAGCTCGAGATCAAGGTCGTGCTCCGCGCTCTGCTCGACCGCTTCGAACTGGAACCGGCACGGCCCGACATCGTCGGCGTCCGTCGCCGCGGCGTCACCATGGCCCCCCGCGACGGTGGCCGCGTGCGGGTCAGGCGCCGCGGAACGCGCGCCGTGCCATCCCCTGAAGCGCCCGCCGCCGTCGCCACTCGTTGATCGCGAGCGCGAGCAGGCCGGCGATCACGAGGCCGGTGATCACGGTCGCGTACGGCGACGAGGTCCCGTAACGCGGGAATACGATCTCGAGCGGGCCCCACGGCGCGCGCGAGGCCGGCGCCACCCGCGTCACGTCGCCGAGCCGCAGCGCGACGTAGAGCCATGCGCTGGCCACAAGCGTCAATGCGGCCAACACGGCCGAGATCCAGCGGGGCACGTGCCGCAGCGCCCAGGCCACCAGCGCCGCGGCGCAAGGCAACGCCCCGACGAGGTAGTAGCCGGGGAACCAGAAGCCGAACATCGTGGGCGCGACGAAGGCGACGATCACCTGCGCGGCGCACACGAGCACCAGCGCGAGCGCGGCCGCCTCGACGTTGCGCTGGTCCGGGACCACGCGCGCGACGCGGTCGAGCCGCGAGCGCCACAGCAGCCAGACGGCCACGAAGGCGAGCGCGAAGATCGGCGCCCAGCGCAGCAGGCCGTAGTCGCGGTCGATCCACAGCGCCACCAGCCGATAGGCCCGGTCGAGGTAATCGCCCGCGTTGCGCGCGCCCGTCAGCGGCGCCCCCGCCGCTTCCGGGACGATCCCCCCGTACAAGCGCTCGTTCGCTGTCGCGAAGGCGACCAGCGACGCCAGCACGACCTCGAGCGCGACAAGCGCGAACCAGCCCCTGTGCTGGCGCCCCATCCACCAGGCCAAGGCGAAGCCGATGGGCACCGCCGGCACGAGGTACTGCGTGCCCAGCCACGGCAGCAGCGCGAGCAGGAAGCCGCAGCCCAGCGCCGGCACCAGGCGCGGCCGCTCGCGCGCCCGCAGGCCGAGCAGCGCCGCGCCGGCCAGGACGGTGCCCGCGACCAGCGGCGGCAGGATCGCGGTGCTGTAGGCGAGCGCCGGCGGCGAGAGCGCGCACACGAGCGGACCCGTCGTCGCCCACGGCTCGGGCACCATGCGCCGCGCCAGCGCGATCGCCAGCACGAAGCCGAGCGCCGCGATGGCGGCGAGCTCGAGCTGCACTCCGGTGGCGCCGAAGGCCGCGTAGGCGGGCGCGATCAGCAGCGCGAAGCCGGCGCCGTGGGGCTCGTCCAGGCGCCCGTTCGTCGGGTGCCCATGGGGGTCGAGCCGGTACGGATAGAACCCCGCGTACTGGCGCTCGGCGTACTGGTTGGCGAGGTCGACGTCGCCGTCTTGCGCGATCGAGCGCGCGGTGAGCAGGTAGTGGGGCTCGTCTCCGCCGAACCGCGCGCTGTCGAAGGCATCGATCCCGAGCGTCGCGGCGTAGACCGCGAACAGCGCCAACCAAACCGCCAGGTAACGCCGCAGACCGCTCAGCCTCCGAACGCGCGCGGCGAGTGCCCGGGGAGCGTCACGCGCCCAGTGCGCGCGCGATCACCATCTGCTGGACCTCGTCGGTGCCCTCACCGATGGTGAGGATCTTCGCGTCGCGGTAGAACCGGCACACCGGGTACTCCTCGATGTACCCGTAGCCGCCGTGGATCTGGACCGCCTCCTCCGAGGCACGCACGGCCAGCCGGCCGGTCTTCAGCTTGGCCTGCGCGGCGGTGAGGCTGAAGTTGCGGCCCGCGTCCTTGAGCAGCGCGGCCTTGTAGGTGAGGAGCCGGGCGGCCTCGATCTCGGTCGACAGGTCGGCGAGCTTGAACTGGATGGCCTGGAACGTCGCAATCGGCTGGCCGAAGGCACGCCGCTCCTTCGCGTAGGCGAGTGCCTGGTCGAAGGCGCCCTGGGCGAGCCCGATGCCCATCGCCGCCACGCCGATGCGGCCGATGTCGAGGATGGTGAGGAACTGCCGAAAACCCGCCCCGCGCGGGCCGAGCAGGTTGTCGGCCGGGACGCGGCAGTCGGTAAAGGTCAGCGGCCGGGTGTCGGACGCGTTCCAACCCATCTTCCGGTACGGCTCGCCCTGCTCGTAGCCCGGCGTCCCGTTCTCGACGATGAGGTTGGAGATCTCGTCCTCGCCGGTCACGGCGGTGATGGCCACGTGCCCGGAGATGTCGGTGCCGGCGTTGGTGATGAACTGCTTGGCGCCGTCGATCACCCACTCGCCGTCGTCCTCCCGGGCACGCGTCTTGGTGTTGCCGGCGTCCGACCCCGCCTCGGGCTCGGTGAGCCCGAAGGCCGCGAGCTTGCGCCCTGCAAGGAGATCGGGGAGATACCGTTGCTTCTGTTCCTCCGTGCCGAACAGGTAGATCGGCTGCGTGCCCAGCGAAGTGTGGGCGCACATCGTGATCCCCACCGAGGAGTCCACGCGGGTCAGCTCCTCGACCGCGATCGAGTACGCGAGCGTGTCGCCCCCGGCGCCCCCGTAGCGCTCCGGGAAGGGGATGCCCATGAGGTTCAGGTCGCCGAGCTGACGGACGATCTCGTAAGGGAAGCGCTTGGTGCGGTCGAGCTCGGAGGCGACCGGCGCGACCTCGCCCTCGGCGAAGTCCCGCACGGTGCGCCGGATGAGCTCGTGGTCGTCGGAGAGGTCGAAGTCCATCAGCTCCCGGCGGAACGCCGGGCCAGCTCGACCAGCGTGCGCACGCCGAAGCCCGCTCCGCCCTTGGCGGCGTACGCCTTGCCGCGATCCCACGACACACCCGCGATGTCGAGGTGCGCCCACGGCACGCCGCCGGTGAAGCGGTGCAGGAACTCGGCGGCGGTGATCGACATCGCCTCGCGCTTGGCCGTCGAGTTGACGATGTCGGCGTAGCGGCCCTTGATCATGTCCGCGTAGTCCTCGCCCAGGGGCAGGCGCCAGACCGACTCGCCGGCCGCCTCCGCCGCGGCCTGCACCTCGCCGCACCAGGCGTCGTCGTCGCCCATCACGCCCGCGTTGGCCGAGCCCAGCGCGACAACGACGGCCCCGGTGAGCGTCGCGAGGTCGACCAGCCGCTCGGCGCCCTCGCCCACCGCGTGGGCGAGGCAGTCGGCCAGCACCATGCGGCCCTCGGCGTCGGTGTTGTTGACCTCGATCGTGGTGCCGTTCATGGCCCGCACGATGTCGCCGGGCTTGACCGCGTGGCCCGAGGGCATGTTCTCGGTGGCGCCGACGACGCCGATCACGCGCACCGGCAGCGCCAAGCGCGCGATGGCCGCGATCGCCTCGATCACGGCGGCCCCGCCGGACATGTCGAACTTCATCTCGGCCATCTTGGCCGACGGCTTGATGGAGATGCCGCCGGTGTCGAAGGTGACCGCCTTGCCCACGAAGCCCAGCCGCGGCCCGCTCGCCCCCGCCGGGTCGTAGCGGAGCACGATCAGGCGGGGGTCGTTGTCGCTGCCCTGGGCGACCGCGGCAAAGGCGCCCATGCCGCGGGCCAGGATGCCCTCGCGGCCCTCGGTCTCCACGCTCAACCCGTCCAGCTCGGCCGCCAGCGCCCTGGCCGCGTCGCCCAGCGCCGCCGGGGTCAGGTCGTTGGCCGGCGTGTTCTGCAGGTCGCGGGCACCGTTCTGCGCCGTGGCGAGCACCACGGCGCGGGCAACCGCCTCGGCGACGTCGTGGTGGGCCGAGACCAGCAGCCCCTTCGTGCGGCGGTCGTCGTCGTCGCCGCCGGACTTGTAGCGGTTGAACCGGTAGGCGCGCAGGAGCGTGCCCTCGACAAGCCCGCCGACGACGTCCTCGCCGACGTGGTGCGGGACCTCCCAGCACAGCGTGGACGTGCCCAGCTCGGCGGCCCGCGCGTAGGCGACGGCCGCCGCTACCCGCGCCCGCTCGGCATTGAAGTCCTCACGCCGCCCGAGCCCGACCAGCACCCAGCGCTTGCCGCCCGCGTGCGCGACGGCGAGCTTGCGGAAGGCGCGGCGGGCCTCGCCGCTGTCCAGGAGCGCCTGCAGCTCGCCGCCCGGCGTGTCGTGGGCGACGTCCTCGCCCTCGAAGACCCCGACGATCACCGAATCGGCGTCTAGATCGGGCGGATTGCGGGTAGTCGCATCAACGTCCACGAAGGTGCGGACACTACAGTTCTCCGCCATGCCCGAGACCGTCATCCTTTCCACCGCTCGCACGCCCGTCGGCAAGCTCGGCGGCGGCCTCTCGTCCCTCGACGCCACCGACCTGGGCGGTACCGCGATCACGGCGGCTCTCGAGCGAGCCGGGGTCGAGCCCGAGCAGGTGCAGCACGTGGTCATGGGCCAAGTCCTTCAGGCCGGCCAGGGGCAGATCCCCTCGCGTCAGGCGCAGATCAAGGGCGGGATCCCCAAGGAGGTCTCGTCGGAGACGATCAACAAGGTGTGCGCATCGGGCCTGCGCGCGACGCTGCTGCTCGACCAGGCCATTCGGGCCGGTGACGTGGAGATCGGCCTCGGGGGCGGCATGGAGTCGATGTCCTTCGCGCCCTACATGCTCCCCAAGGCGCGGTTCGGCTTCCGCATGGGCGACGCCAAGGCGATTGACGCGATGATCCAGGACGGCCTGCGCAACCCGTTCACGGGCAGGCAGATGTACGAGGAGGCCTCCGACGTCGCCGCTGAGCTCGAGCTCACTCGCCCCGACATGGATCGCTGGGCCCTGCGCTCGCACCAGCGCGCGCTCGACGCGACCGACGACGGACGGCTGCCGGAGGAGATCGTGCCGGTCACCGTGACGTCGAAGAAGGGCGAGACGACGGTCGAGGTCGACGAAGGCCCGCGTCGTGACACCGACCTCGAGCAGCTGGCCAAGCTGCCGCCACTGAACCCCGACGGCTCGCACACGGCAGGCAACAGCCCGGGGGTCAACGACGGCGCCGGCGCCGCGGTGGTCGCCAGCGACGAGTGGGCGTCGGCGAACGGCGCCAGGCCGATCGCGCGGATCATCGCCCACGCCCAGGTCGCGGACGAGTACCCCTACCTGGCCCGCACGCCCGCCGCGGCGTCCAAGAAGGCGCTCGCGAAGGCCGGGCTCCAAGCCGACGACATCGACCTGTGGGAGATCAACGAGGCGTTCGCCTCGGTCACCCTGAACTCGATCCGCGTACTCGGGATCGACGAGGACAAAGTCAACGTCAACGGCGGCGCCGTGGCCATCGGCCACCCGATCGGTGCCTCGGGCGCCCGCATCCTCGGGACCCTGGTGCACGAGCTGCGTCGCCGTGGTGGCGGCAAGGGCGTCGTCGCGATCTGCTCCGGCGGCGGCCAGGGCGACGCGGTCGTCCTCGAAGTCTTCGGCAACGGGACCTAGCGGCGCGCGACGGGCCCGGGTGGCCGCGCCGCTACGCTCGCCCGCGTGGGCAGCGCCGCCGCGTTCTTCGATCTCGACCGCACGCTGATGGCCGGCTCGTCGGCCTTCGCGTTCGCGCGCGAGGCGTACCGGTCGGGCCTGATGTCGCGCCGCCAGATCGTCGGCGGCGCACTGGCCAACCTGGCGTTCCGGCTGCAGGGCTCGACCGACCAGTCCACCGACGAGCTGCGCGACCGGGTCGGGGGCGCGCTCCGGGGCATCGCAGTGCGCGACATCCACCGCATGGGCCCGGGCATCCTCACCGAGGTCCTGCCGCGCGTCTACCCGCAGATGCTGCGCGAGGCCTGGCGACACCAGGACGAGGGGCGTCCGGTCTACATCGTCACCGCCTCGTCGCAGGAGATGGCCGACCTCGTCGCCGGCGCGCTGCTGTTCGACGGCGCGCTCGGCTCCGGTTGGGAGAAGGAGGACGGCGCCTACACCGGCCGGGCGATGGAGCCGTTCACGTACCGCGAGGGCAAGGCCGAGGCGATGCGCGAGCTCGCGACGCGCGAGGGCTACGACCTCGACGCGTCCTACGCGTACTCGGACTCCGAGTCCGACCTGCCGATGCTGCGCGCGGTCGGCAACCCGGTGGCGGTCAACCCCGACGCGGAGCT
>Ga0111538_10003994_pt1 | contig 20549 bp, 19 predicted proteins | sample SoiMethybrSBSTD1_FD_79669 | JGI IMG/M metagenome (GOLD analysis project Ga0111538, IMG submission 79669) | Bulk soil microbial communities from a Populus tree surrounding site in Tennessee, USA - Soil MetaG P. TD hybrid SBSTD1 (version 2)... | ecosystem: Environmental > Terrestrial > Soil >... | reverse complement strand
TTGCTCGCCCATGGTCTTGCGGAGGGGCTCATCCTTCAGCAATCGAACGACAGCTGCGGTCATGGCTTCAGTATCATTTGCTGGCACTAGAAAGCCATTCCGGCCTTCCTGAACGATCTCTCCAATGCCGTCAACGTGACTCGCAACCGCAGGAACTCCGCACAAGAAAGCTTCTACCAGTGATCTCGGGAGTCCTTCCCACAGCGACGTCAGCAGAAAGACATCAAAGGTTCTCAACAGCTCGGGGACATCGCGCCTCCAACCCAGCATCCGTAACGTCGAGCTGATCCCAAGTCTTCCAGCTTGTGCTTCGAGCTCTGGCCGCAGTGAACCATCTCCAACCATTACAAAAGAAACCCCCGGAACTTCCCTCGCAATCTTGGCGGCGGCTTCCAGAAAGAGATGCAGGGCCTTGGCGGGCGTGAAAGATGCCACAACACCGACGATCTTATCGGATGGGCTAAAGCCTAACTCTATCTTTTTTTTGCTCTTATCGGTTCTCACCGTTCGAAACTCGCCAAAGTCGACGCCGGAACGAATGAGGGCACATTTCTCGCGAAGAAAGATTCCGTATGATTGGCCGAGCGCTCGATTGGGATCGGACACGGCAACAAACTGAGAGGTAATCCGGGCCGTTGCTCGTTCCAAGGCTACATAGAATACCTTTTGCCAAAGAGGGTGCCGTGGGCTGAATCCAAAACCATGATAGGTATGGACAATTTCCGGTACTCGGGCCAGCCTTGCCGCCCATCGCCCAACGATGCCTGCCTTCGGAGTGTGAGTGTGAACGATGTTCGGCCTGAACCGTCGAAGAATATCGCAAATCCTTCTGACAGACCGCATGTCATCCACTGCTCCTCCAGGTCCGATGCGCCTTGTCATCTCAGAGATCACGTGATGCTCGATAGTCTGAATTGCGGACAGTTCCGGAAGAAGCAGGCCGCCATCTCCTGTTATAACCACTTGTTCGAAGCGCTGTGTGTCCAGACCACGGCTCAGATGCAGCACCGCCTGCTGTGCACCGCCCAGGTCCATGCGCGTGATAATTCTGGCGATCTTGATTTTTCCCGCGGAATCTGTTGCCACCGATTTTGTTGAGACCGATCCGCCGCGACGGCCCCTACCTAAAGAGTCATATCCACCTTCTTTAGAGCGTAGGCAATCGAGACACAGACTAGAAGGGTGAGCACGAGCGTTACAAGGATCGCCGTCGTGCTGATTCGAGTTACCGATAAGGCGATGATCCCGAGGACGGCGGCTGCCGCGTAGCTCGCGATCACTGTTTGTTCTACGCTTAGCCGCCATTTTCGCAGACGGAGCGCAAAGTGATCCGGGCTGCCCTGCATGATGGGCAAGCCCCGGCAGAAACGGAGGTACATCACAAGCAACATGTCGAAGACAGGCACCCCAAGGATCAGAATCGGCGCAACCGCTCCCAATAAGCTCTCACGTGTGTACGCACCATTCATAGACAAGGCGGCCAGCATGAGCCCGATGAAAAGGCTTCCTGCATCCCCGAGATAGATCTTTGCGGGACGAAAGTTGTAGCGCAGAAAACCAAGCAAGCTGCCAGCCAGCGCTATCGACAGGGGGACGATCAACTCGCGCCCGCTGCGGTAGTTCACGACTACAAGAATGAGTGCTGCGATGGCCCCGACTCCCGAGGCCAGCCCATCCATAATGTCAATCAGGTTGAATGCGTTGGTGATGGCCATGACCCACAACACAGTAAGAGGAATGGCAACCCAAAGAGGAAGTATGGTCAGCTTGATGAATATCGAAGCCTTGACCAGAACACAGGCAGCGATGAACTGCCCCAGGAGCTTTACTTTCGGACTCAAGACGCCGAGATCGTCAATCAGTCCCAAGATAACGATGATCGCCCCGGCGAGTAGAATGCCGAGCACTTCGCGGCTGTATTGATGGACAAAGCCGGTCGCGAGCAGAAACGAGAGGTAAACTGCCAACCCACCCAGATATGGCACCGGTTCGGCCTGCTTCTTGAGCCCTCCGGGTTTGTCCATAATGCCAAACTTCAAGGCAGCCTGGCGAAACAGCGGCGTGAGGTAGAGGGAAAGCAGGAAAGCCAGAACAAAGGTCAGGCAGTGAAGAATCATGAGCATCTGGCGTCAGGGTTTCCTTGCATAAACCACCAACTTTCCACCGAGCCGGGGAAAAGGTCTACCAGCCCAGAAAGCAGTCCTGGCCACTAGCTTTTCAACCGAGGACAGTTGCACACGGGATAACTCCTGATTTATCGATTCGAGTGAAATCAATTCGAACCCGGTAGACGCCAAGAGCCGCGAGAGACTCTTGGCCGTAAAGTACGACAAGTGATCAGGGTAGTATAGCCGGCGCATCGGGCTGCTGAAGGATTGCAGGCTGGCCGCGAAGAGGACTCGAGAGATCCGGCGCAAAAGGGCTTGATCATTCGGCGTCAAGGCAAAGAAGACCCCGCCGGATTTCAGGAATCTGAACACCTGTTCGAGGTCTTGCCGGGGATTCTCAGTGTGCTCAATCAAATCGTACATCGTCACGACATCGAAGCTCGATTCCGGCAGATCTAGTTCTGAAAGAAGCTGCTCGTGCACTTCGCACCGAAGTCGGTCTTTCACCAATGTGGCGAGCACTCTTGAGATCTCGACGCCCGATGCCACGAAACCAAGCGATTGGGCTTGTCTCAGCAGCGCACCATTTCCACAACCAACATCGAGCAGATGCAACTTGGAATGGTGGTTTCGTACATTAGCCTTGCAACGCTGCAAGTATCCGTCCAGGTTTGTTTCCACCTCACGGTCGATCCCGGCAAAGTAATGGCTTTGCCCGCCGTTGCCGTAGGCGGAGTACATTCTGCGAATAGACTCGGCATCGTGAACCACATCCAGGTAAACATGCGTACACTCGCTGCAGCGTCGAACCCGACGGTCCTCGATCTCGAATAGCAGTCGAGTGTTGGATGAGCCACAGGCTCTGCAACTTTTCATACCCTTGCAGCTCGTGATTCCCAGAGATTCATCATTCCCGCAGGAACGGGAATCAGTTCTGCCCGGTAATTCCACTCTGGGTTGTGATTTCGAGTTCAAGCCTTCGCAGGCTCCAGAATCCGGCGACATACCGGCCGCTAAGCTTCAAGAAAGGCCGGCTTTTCGGCTGTTCTCCAACCAAGCCTGGAACATGAGAACGTCCCACAGCAGAAATTGCCAGTTTCTTCGGCCTGAGAGGTGTTCACTCCACTTCTTGCGAACGGGAGGCGGGTCGAGATAGCCCTCTGTTCTGAGCCGTGATTCATCGAGCAACGCCTCTGCCCAGTCACGCAACGGACCACGCAGCCAGGCATCCAGCGGAATGGCAAATCCAGCTTTGGGACGCTCCAAAAGCGACTCCGGTACATACTTGTAGAGCACCTGCCGAAGGATCCATTTGCCAAGCTTGCCTCGAATCTTGAGATGATGTGGCAGGCTCCAGGCAAATTCAAGCAGCGTGTGATCCAGCATGGGAGTTCGTGCCTCTAAGCTCGCTGCCATGCTGGCGCGATCCAATTTAACCAGGATATCGTCTGGTAAATAGGTAATCGTGTCCAGAAACATCATGCGTTCCGCCATCTTCTTGGAATCGAGGCCAAATCTGGGATCTGTGATTCCCGTCAACGGCTCTGTAGCACCCAACGCGAGGTCACTCGGTTTGTCCCAGTGGGAAACCAGTTTCAGGTAGAAGTGTTCTGGGCTGCTGGCGGAAAGGGCATCAGCCAGTTTCTGCAGTTTGTCGCCAGGATGCCTCTGTTTCAGGTGTGCAGGCAAGGCCGGGCCTAGAAAGTTCAGAACGTGCTGCCAGGATTGAGGGGATAGCGCCTTGAGAGTCGAGCTACCAAGGGACCGCAACCAGAACGGAAAGGGTACCAACTTGCTCCAGAGGTCAGCACCCCACACATAACGGTTGTAACCCCCGAACAACTCATCCCCTCCATCCCCCGAGAGACTCACAGTGACTTGCTGGCGCGCCAGACGGGATACCAGCAGGGTTGGGATCTGAGACGAGTCAGCGAAGGGCTCATCATAGATCCTTGCTAATTGAGGGATAACGGCCAACGCGTCATCGGCCGTCACGTTGACTTCAGTGTGAGCTGTTCCCAAATGCTTGGCTACCGCACGAGCATGCTGGGCCTCGTTGTAGTCATCGAAGGAGCTGCCCAGGCAGAACGTTTGAATCGGTCGAGAGCTTTGCGATTGCATCAGCGCCACTACGGCCGAAGAGTCCACACCGCCGGAGAGGAAGGCTCCAAGCGGGACGTCGGCAATCATTCTCGATCGCACTGATTGAGCTAGACGTTGTTCTAACTCCGCGACGGCATCTTTCTCGGAGCCAGCAAATGGGGTTTGAAGGCCACGCGTGGCTGCTTCCCTGAGGGTCCAGTATGGAAAAGAGGACAGGATCGGGCTGCCTTTCGCACAATCGAGGGTCAGAACTGTTGCGGGCGGCAATTTGAAAATGCCTTCGTACAGGGAGTGCGGAGCCGGCACGCAGTTGTGGCGGAAATAAAGAGCCAGCGCAGAACGATTGATCGCTGCTCGAAAACCAGGATATGCGTTCAGACTCTTCAGCTCTGAACCGAATAGAAAGGATGTTCCCATCCAACCGTAGTACAACGGCTTCTCCCCGAGGCGATCCCGCACAAGATGCAATTGGCGCTCACGGCGGTCCCACAGTGCGAAGGCAAACATACCATTGAAAGTTCGTAATGAGCGCTGCAGGCCCCACTGACTGACAGCCGTCAGGATCACTTCAGTATCGGAGCGGCCTCGAAAAGGGTGTCCTTCCACTTCCAGTTGCTGTCGCAGCTCGCCATGGTTGTAGATTTCGCCGTTGAAGACGATGACGTACCGTTCGCAACGTGAATGCATCGGCTGGCGGCCGCTCTCGGTGAGGTCCAGAATGGCCAGCCGTCTGAAGCCCAGCGCAATCCCAGTCTGGGCGTCGGTCCAGGTCGCATCGTCATCCGGGCCGCGGTGCCGCAAGGTCTTAGCCATTTCCGACACGACAGCCGCGAGTAGCTGGTTGTCCTTTTCGCCAGAAGTATCGATGAAGCCAGCAAGACCGCACATTTGAATGCACCCAGGAGTAAGAGTATGGTGCACAGCCACTGCGCTTCCTGGCGCTGCACACGCCTGGACAGAGAACGCACTTACGAGCTGTTTGTTAGAGTTCCGATCAGTTTTCCAAGTTCCACAAATGATCGGACTGTTGGGGTACAGGAAATTGAACTGCCTAGTTCGCGGCGGACCTTAGCAGTTCAGCCAGCCGTGGCCCTGTGACTTCCAGCGAATAGGTGCTCTCCACTTTTCTTCGACCAGTACGCCCAAATTCTTCACGAAGCTGCGGTTGGCTATGGAGCTGACTCAGAGCGCTGAGCCATTCTGCTTCGCTGGTGGCGAGATATCCGTTGAGGCCGTGCTCGACAATCTCGCAATTGACACCTACCGGCGAAGCCACGACCGGCAGGCCGCACGCCATGTACTGGATCAGTTTATAGCCGCACTTGCCGCGTGCCCACGGATCGTCTTGCAGAGGCATGACACCGACGGTGAAGCTCTGAACCGCTTGAACCTCTGATGATTCCGACCAGTCCATGATGTCAGCCGCCACTCCTGAAAGGTCTAGCTCGCCGGAACCGACCAGCCGAAGGGAAGTTCCCTCCCAATTGGTGGCTTGTCGCCATACCTCGAGCAGCGGCAGCAAGTAGCGAGTAGTCGATTTCGACCCGATCCAACCAATGACAAAATCAGTGCCTCGTTGCGATAGCGATAGAGGATAGTGCCGGAGATCGACGACCGTCGGCAGTATCTCGACATGGGCTCCGCCCGCCTGCCGCGCGCGATCGGCCAGATACGAATTTCCAGCCACTACGAGTGAGGCATGCTTCATGACCCGATCGATCTTATGGCCTAAGAGCCAGCGAACCGCTGCGAAAGAGTGGAGATCATATCGATGAAAGGCTGCGTCGTCGTAGTCGACAACGTAAGGGATGTGCCTCCACGACAGCCAGAGCTCGCCCCAGTCCGGCAGCCAGGGAAATACTTCTGCTTCCACCCAAACCAAGTCGAACTGACTTGACCTGGCAAGGTTTCGCACTCGCTTCAAATAGGCACCAAGAACAGAAGCCCAGTCTGTCGAGTTTCCTGAGTTTAGATTGCGTATATAACTGTCATCTAAAAGTGCGGCTGTTTCGACGTGAATGCCTTGGGATTTGAGAAAGGGCAAATACTGGTAGAAGCGCGTTCGGCTGCTAGCGCCGAGGCGGCCATAGCGGCTGAGGAGAACGCAGTTCATCAACTGAGGCTCACGTCTTTATGAAGAGTTCGGAGTGGGTCGTGGAAAACGCTCTCTGTGCATTGCCACAAAAGGCAGTAGCTTCCATATTGAGCAAGAGGAGCGAAAAGGTTCAGTCGACTCACATGCGCCTCATCTCGAATCGAATCTCGTAACAGGGGAAGAGATAGCAAAAATTCTCTTCGTACAGTTCGCGCGTGTATCGGTTCAAGTTGAACACTACCTGAAGAATCTGTTTGTAGGCATAACGAACGTAGAACGGAGGTGATGACTTGAAAACCAGGTCGGCTTGCGATAGTTCGAAGCAGATCTCACGTCCGTAGGTCGGAACTTTGCGTCGGTGGATACTGTCAGACACCAGGTAAGAAAAACTGTAGAGCCCGAAGAAGCCACGGTGAGTGTGATCGGAATAAAAATACGGATTCGAGAAGTGAGGAACAACGACTCTGAGAAGGCCACCGGGCTGTATGACTCGGGCCAGCAAATCCATCAGCTTTGGAAGGTCGGTGACATGCTCAAAGAAATGATAGGCATAGACCGCCTTCACGGATGCCGTTGGCACTTGTTCCAACACCTCGTAGACATCTCCCAAAATGTCGACGCAGGCATGGTCCAGTGTGTCAATACCGATCGCATCCGGATGTCTCTTGCTTCCGCCACAACCAAGCTCCAGGGTTGCACCGTCCATCCGGAGTAAGCAGGCTCGTTTGTCTATGATCGCCATCGCAGCCTTTTCGTGCACAGACAAACGAACAACGCTGAGTACCCTTGAACTGTCTCGACCAACTTCGAAAGTGACAATGAACCCAGTGCAGCGAGGAGACGAGCAGCCATCTCAATGGTGAGTGTCAGGAGGGCAAGCGCAAAAGCATCGAGAAAGGAATAGTGCTTGAATCCATAGAGCAGGCGGCTGCGGAGCGAGTAAAACAGGCGCGTGGCTTTCGCCTGTTGTGAGCTTCCACCTCCTTTGTGGTACACCGTCGTGGCAGCCAAATAGTATGATCGGAACCCTGCTTGAACCGCACGTAGGGAGAAGTCGACCTCCTCGAAGTACACAAAAAAGCGAGGGTCAAATCCACCCAGGGCCTCAAACAAAGTTCGGCGCACCAGAAAGAAGGCCCCGATAATCTGGTCGACTTCCCGGCTTTCCAAACACTCTGCTTCAAGCATCAAGTGTGAGGGAAACCACGTCGGGAGCAGCCTGCTCAGCCCAGTCATCTGCCCGAAAAAGATCCTGAGTGTAGGAAAGCGGGCGCAGCTCGTTGAGAAGGCGCCTGAATCATCCACGTGTCGCACACCACAAATCCCGAATGTGCTGTTCTGTTTTTGCTCGAGAAATTCCAGAGGGTGCCGGAGAGAGTCTGAGAACACGCGTGTGTCGGGGTTCAGAAACAGCAGATAGTCCGCCTGGGTGCCTGCGGCACCTTGATTGCAAGCGGCTGCGAAGCCTTGATTGACGTCATTGCGAAGAAAAGAGATCGGCTGCTCCGAAAGGTGTTCCAAACCATCAGTGGAACCATCCGCTGAGTCGTTGTCAACGACCACCACGCGCTCAAGACGGAAGCCTGCGGTACGGGCCTGGGATATCGATCCCAGGCAATCACGCAACAGCGTCCCCGTGTTCCAGTTGACGATGATGATGTCCAATGAAGCAAGGCCCGCACGACCTTGCCTAGCCACAGGCGCTGTCATGTACTCAATGCCTTGAGATATTCACTCTCAATGTCATCCACATAGTTGCTGAGGTTGCGATGGCGACCATCTGCACTTTGAGCCAAGCTGGAGAGAAGTTCCGGCTGTTTGAGCAGGTGGCTAATGCGCGCAGCTAATGCTGCCGCATCGCCGGCTGGAAACGAGAAGCCATTGACGCCTTCGGCAACGGGTTCGGTCAGTCCGCCCAAGGCGCTGACCAGAACTGGAGTTCCTGCGGCTAGGGCTGAACAAAGAACCAGCGGCGCACTTTCGTACCATACGGATGGGACTACTAACAGGTGAAAGCCGCGCAACACGCTCCCAATTTCTTCATGTGGAAAGGTCCCGGCAAATCTCACCTCCCCAGCAATTCGGCTAGCAAGTTCCTTCAATGAACGCACGTAGGCACTTGAAGCAACGGCGGCCCCGTACAAGTCGAGCCGCACGGCTCGCGAACGCTCACCCAACTGTATCAGAGCCTCAAGAATCACATGGGCCCCTTTCAGTTCGACGAGCGACCCTATAAAGCCGAGCTGCAACGGCCGTTCGGCGCTGAATTGGGGTGCCATGGCGACCCTTTCCGGAAGCGTGCCCAGTTCGACACCGTATGGAATGACCCGGACGCGACCAGGGTCTATACCATGACGCGTCAAGATTTCTGCAAGGAAGCGGGTAGAAACAAAGATCTTCGTGGCGGTGTTGACCTGCTCAGCCATTTTCGAAGGGCGTTCCCTGAGAGAACGAACACTTGACAGTTTTCCACTCAGAGCTGTCAGTGCGGTACTGCTCGCCGTGTGGGCGAGAGTTGCCAGCCACTGGGGCGCGGCGCTGAAGCACCGAATGCAATCCTTGCCATCTCCCGGGCCGCTACAGACGCGCTTGTCAAATTCACGAAACAAGGTGACTTTCGGACAAACGACCCAGAAGTCAGTTGCCGTAAAAAACGTGGGAACTCCTAAGTCTCTAGCTCCAGAAAGGACGCGCGCAGAAAATCCAAGGACATGATTGAAGTGCACGATGTCCGGCATGAATCGGACTGCGATTTCTCGAAACAGACCCACGCGAGAAGGGGCGTCGAAATGCAAGGCGATCGGATCGCGTCGCCTCTGCATGCCATAATGCAGGCGATGAACGACAAATTCTTCATATAGGTGCTGAGTCAACCAAGCCTGGGTGCACTCTGAGACTTCATCTTCTGCCTCCCCAGCCAAAATCTGAACCGAATGCCCGCGACCCCTTAGGCCGCGGGCAAGCTCCAATGTCAGAACCTCCGTTCCAGTCCGGCTTCCAGGGAAAAACTGATGAACGCATAGCAAGACTTTCACTTGAGGGTGTCACCAGTCACTTGGCTCATTCTCATCAAAGCTTTTCCTGCCTGCCTTCGCATCTTGTAGTACTGGTTGGAGCGCAAGGCCACGAAAAGCTTCTCTATTGGCGTTTCTGCATAGAGTTTGGCTTCATCCCAGTCTTCGAACAACATCAATTGGCGGAATAAGGATTGCCGGATGCCGCGAATCCTGAGGTCGGCACGTCGCCGAAAGGAAGCATGAAACTCCGGATAGGCTTTGAGGATGTCCTGGCTGGCACGCAAAACAGCCTTTTGAATTTCGATGAAGTTGCGGGATTTAGATCCCGCGTGCCAGCGGACCCAACAGCCTGGCTCTGGAGCGTAGATGCCTCGGTACTCCAGCGCGATCCGCTGCAGAAACTCTGAATCTTCATTGTACTTGAGATCCTCACGGAAACGCCGGTGTCCAATGGCTGCGGCCCGATAAAGAATGGCGGAACACTTGGCCTCGTTGGTCAAAAAATGCTCGATGGCAAAATGGTCCGGCTTTCCAGCAGCAGCGACAGTTTTGAGAACGGCTTTATTGGATTGCTCATCAAAGATGATGCTGTCGGCATAAGTGAATGCTTTGTCGGGATGGCAAGCGAGCAGATCGGTCTCTCGTCGCAATTTCCCGGGTAGTAATCGGTCGTCAGAATCCAGAAAACAGACGTAATAAAAACGGCTGTCGAGCCAATCAAGACCTCGATTTCGTGCGCTCGAGCAACCCTGGTTGTCCTGGTAGAGGTAGTAAAAGCGATCCGAATAGCGAGCCCGGTAGTTTTCGCACAAGCGCCGCGTCTCGTCGTCAGATCCATCATCCACGATCAAGAGCGAGGGGATTGCATCATGCTGCGATAGGACGCTTTCGACGGCCTCGGGCAGGAACGCAGCCCGATTGTAAGTCGGAACAATAACCAGAGTGGCCGGGCTCGTTGTTTTCATGGGATGTGGTCTCCCACTTTGAATGGTAGAACCTTACGAGTCGTGACGAGATAATGCGTTCGAAGCACTGGCACCAACGCCATCACGCGTGCTAGGAAGTCGGAGGAGGCAGCCGCCCTCGCGAGGGAAAAATCCAGTGACACAGATTGGTAGTCCACTTCGCCTTGAGGGAACAACGCTTGAACTTCGCTAATGGTCAGCGGTTGAATGGGTACGGTGGCCTGGGGTTGAGCTTCTCCTGGACTCTCCTTGCTGTAATTGAGCTCCTTGTTCAGGAGGAACCTCAAGAGTCTGACCAGCCGCCAACCCAGCTTGCCTGTCGGCCGCAGATCGTAGGACAGAATCGCGCCACCAGGCTTCAACACCCGCCACATCTCGGAAGCAATCTGCCGCCGCATGGAAGGGTCGAGCACGGAGCTGAGGCACATGAATTGTATTACCAGATGAAACTGTTCGTCTTCAAACGGGAGTCGGGAAGCATCTCCCTGGTGGAGTTTCAGGTTCGGATATCTCGTGGTGCCGTCCAGAATGCGATTGGCCATCAGATCCACGCCGCAACCGGAAGCGGCTCCGAATTCCAGAAAACGCTGAAGGATATGACCATTGCCGCATCCAACCTCAAGAAGATGGCTCCCGCTTAGAACAATTCCCAGCCTTCGCAGTGCGCCGAGAATCGCCCGCTCTCGTTCTTGCATGTGAAAGAGAAATGCCGGGTTCTCATAGCGGTAAAGACGATCTGAAATGCCGGAAGAGTCGTTCCGGGCGTATTCCCGTTCGATTCTTGCGGATTCCTCTGACTGAGCTAGGTGCTTCATGTGATTAATGCCCTTGAATCAACTCGCGATAAATCTGCCCTAGCCGAACTCCTTGCCTACTTGCGTCAAACTCGGCTTCCACACGATTCCGCGCAGCGTCCGCAATCGAGTGCCATTTGGCCGGATTCTGGTAAAGCCATCGCAGATGCTCTGCAAGTTGGTCGACATTTCGTTCCGGTGCTTGTAGCCCCGTTACTCCAGCAACAACGAGTTCCGGAATATCGCAGTGATCGGTGGTTACGACCGGCATGCCAGACGCCGCCATTTCGATCAGCGTGACTGGAAGTCCTCCCTCAGTGTCGCCGTCCTCAGCCGTCACGCTGGGTGCCATAAACACATGATGCCGGCCGGCTTCTTCCATTAGAATCCGGTGAGGCAGGTAACCCATTAGACGAACCTTGTCTTTGAGGTGATGCTTTGCGAGAGCCTGCAAGATCTTTTGCTTTTCATTTTGACTGCGAGGCTCGCTGTTGGCATCTCCAATGAGGGTTGCTTCGAAGGGAACATTCCTCTCTCGAAGCGCTCCTAGCGCCTCAATACCGGCCGGGAGGCCCTTCTTCTCTTGAAACGAGGCTGCCAACAAGATACGTAGCGGTTCCCCTGGTGTCAGTTGACGAGGGCGAAACGGAATCTCACTTGTCGCGACCCCTAAATGGAGCAGCCGGACCTTCGACTCCGGACAACCTAGTTCCATCAGGCATCGCCCCATGTGAGGACCTTCGCAAAGCACCCCTTGACAATGGTCGAAAAGCTCCTGGTAACGTTGCTTCCAGACTGGATCCAGGCGAGGAAGGTAATTCACATCAAAGCCGTAGAAGGTCACCAGGTGGGGAAGGTGCGCTTCTCTGGCTACTTTTAGATCGGCCCAGGCATGGTTTCCAAAATGCGAATGGAGCAAATGGGCGTGATGCTTCCGAATCAGTGCCTTCATGAAGCCCAGATACGTGCGAAACGAGATTTTTCTCAGCGGCCCATTCCAGAAATGTCGATCAGTAGCTGCCTGCTGGAAGCAATGAATTTGTGTGAGTCGAAACTCTTCCATATTGATTGTTGATTCACAAACCACGTGCAGATTAACTTCATGAGGGAGGAACCGCAGCAAGTTGTAAATCCAGTTTTCTGTCCGTGGCAGCCAAACTCGAACGGAGTGGAATACGGTCATCTTTTCATTGGATGTGGAGTGCTGAGTCATCAATGGTTTCCCAGCGCACGGACCATCGCGAGAAGTTGATCTCGGTTGATAGTCCAGCTTGCCACCGAGTAGACCATGATGCCTAGAAAGACAAGCGATGCCAGCGAGAACCAGTGGGGGCCATCCAAAGGCAGGCCCCAGCGAGCAAGTCCTACGCACAGGAACATAATGAGAGTTGCCGCGAGCGGGCGCGAAAGTGCAAGCAGTAGACGTCGAAATCTGAGGCCGATCAATTTCAATGGAATCAGGAAGGCCGGAACGATCAGGATGCCTGACAGAATTGCGTAAGCAACCGCCACACCCTTGATTCCCCATTTCAGCCCAACGATGAATGCAAGAATAGACAGAGTGCCAGAGAAAACTCCCCACCGAAAGAGGAGATCTGTTCTTCCCTTGGCTTGGTAAATATTCCCCACGGTTGTACCAACGGACTGAAGCAATCCGACAGGCGCGAGAATCAAGAGCAAAGGAACCACCGGCATCCACTGCCGACCGAACCCTGTCAGCACGAAAAGGTCACTGACAGCCATCAAACCTCCCATCATCGGAAAAGTGACAACCGCGATCGAGCTGGCGGCACTGACGTACGCTCTGCATAACCGGGAATCGTCCTCCTGAACGCGTGCGAACACAGGAAACATTACCCTTCCAATCACCGCCGAAATGCTTTGCAGTGGATAGAACATGATTCGGTAGGCAAGCGAATAGTAGCCGAGATTCTGTGTTCCGAGGAAGCGGCCGATCAGGAGATAGTCAGCGTTCCTGCCAAAAAAATTGAAGATGTTGAATCCAGCCAAGTTAAGACTGTAACGCTGGATCGAACGCATCTCAGCTCGATCGTAAACCAAACTCGGTTTCCAGCGAGCCACCAACCAAAGTAGGATCGTTGTGGCGATGCTTGCAACCAGCGTTTGCGTCACGAGGCTCCAGACAGCGTAGCCGTGAAGGGCCATGCCAATTCCAACCGTGGATGCCAACAAAGCCGAACAGACTTCTGCTTTGGCTAGCTGTTGGAAGGCAAGATCTCTCTCCAAAAAGCTCCTTTGGACTGTTCCAGCGGCCGAAATTGGCAGGACCAGCGCCAGTACCTTAAGAATCAAGCTGATGCGCGGTTCTCGGTAATAGCTCGCAACCAGCGGTGACAGCGCGAAAAGCGCCACTGCGGATAAGAGGCCAATGCCGACGTTAGTCCAGAAAACGCTGGACAGAAGCGCCTGCGAGGGGTCTTTTCGCTGAATGACCGCTGAAGAGGTTCCCAAGTCTCCAAGGAGGTCCGCAATCGCAATTGCGACTGCAGACATGGTGAGAAGACCAAAATCCGATGGAGCGAGCAGCCGCGCCAGAACTACAGTCGCGGCCCATTGGATACCCTGTCGACCGGCGAGGGAAACCACAGACCACTTGATACTCGATGCTGTGGCATGCTTCAAGAGCACTTATGGTTTCCTCGCAAGAACCCGATAGCTGGCAGTCTCCTGGGGGTCGGGATCCAGTTTGTCGAGAAAGGGGGACAGCGCTTGTCCTGCCCACCATACAGGGATCCAGAAATACTTGAAGGCTCCCTGCGCGAAGCGGAGTGAATGATAGTTAAACTTCAGCACCCACATCTGCCAGAACCCAGTCGTCTCATGAATCTGAGTCTCGACGAACCCGTTCTTCTTCAGTAGGTACTCCAGACCATGTCGCGTAAAGCGAAAGAAGTCGTACGGTGCTTCGTGCACTTGCCACATGAACGGAACGGTGATCAGTAGCAGGCCTCCAGGCCGAAGGATTCGTTGACATTCGGACAAGAAGAAGCCCGGCTCGGAAAGATGCTCCATCACCTGGAAGGAGACGACTGTGCCTGCGTAGCTGTCTTCCAGCGGGAGTTTCTCAGACAGGTTCGCTGTTATGTCAACGCACGATCTGTCATGGAAGCTATTCTCCCAATCGACACCAATATAGGGCTGGGCAATCTGAAGTATGTCAGCTTTGTATTGCGAGGTTCCACATCCCAGATCAATAACTGGTCCTTCAAGCAACGAAACACACTTCAAGAACGAATCGTTGTTGATCTTGAATGCCAGCCAGTTAGAAGAAAGGTAATCGATCTTGTTAATGGTCTCGAAACCTCTTCCCAATGCACTTTGCGGGGTTGCCTGACAGGATCGAGTTGGCTTCTAAAGCTTCGCCAGAAACAACACTATTTAGAGCAACAAAGCAGTTCCCTGGAATCGAAGCGCCGGGTAGGATGACGCTGTTTAGTGCGATACCAGTGTTCTTTCCAATGTAGATTGCACCTTCTATTAGAGTCTGACGTTCGTGAGAAACTTGGGGCCCAAAATGGCAATTCATGTCGGCTGGAGACTTCTTGGAACGATAGTGATGGCTGAACGCGTACAACTTTGAGTTTGCCGAAATGCCGCAGTCGTCAGAAATAAAGATTCCTGCTGATATGCCCGAAAGGATGCATCCTGGTCCGACGTGAACATTTTCTCCGATATGAACTACCCCAGGTAAGCCCGGGTAGCATTTATTGGCCTTTACGATGCGCTCGCGTTTTGAGCTGTCCAAACCAGCCAGGATCGCTACATTCCGATCGATCCAGCAATTGTCATGGATTTCGATGAATTTCGGATTCTGAAAGTAGATGCCCGTATCAAGCAGGACATTTTTTCCAAGAAACTTAAGCCGTCTCTTCCAATAGACATAGCGAAGCCAATTGCCGGGCGGACCCGGCCAATGTGTCACAAGCATCAGCCATAGACTTGAGATGGATTCAGAAAACAGTCGCAACCGACTCATCATATGATCAGACTTGGAAAGTTGACACAGCGTTGGACAGCTTCTGTCGCTCTCGGACAGTTGGCCACAGGCCAATCAGCAGGATGAATGTGGCTGACAAACCAAACGCCAAGCTCAATGCCGAGCTCTCGTTTTGCCCAGCTGGGATCCTTCTTCCTTTCGGGTTCTACCAGAACAGGATATCTCAGAAAGACGGGTGTTGAGTCCTTTAGGACGACAGGGGCCGCATAGCCATGACGTCCGCACCAATCGTCCCATCGTTGAGCCTGTCTCCTTCTCTGCTCGTTGTATCGGTCCACCTTTCTTAGCTGATTGAGGCCCAGTGCTGCGATTGGCGGCGACATGCGGCGCCCGTAATCCGGTGGTCGAATTCCCTGCATCTCATGGGGCGTAGTGGACACAACTCGCCTTGAACCGAAACGAATCTCGGCCAGCTCTGACCGCCACCGTCGTTGCGGGTGCTTCCATTGTTCGAAATTCAGGAGGATGTTGTAGAGTTGGTCCTCCGTGAATTCTGCGACAGGCTCGGCCGATCGCCGCCAGACTTCCCGAAGCCTTTCAGCGATCTCGCGATTGTTCGTGGCTGCCAACCCGCCTTGGTTGGTGTTGAAAACCTTTGACTGTTCACTAGAGAAGACTGCAACATCCCCGAAGTTCCCGACCTTCCGTCCCTTATATTCTGCCCCAGTGGCATGAGCACAGTCTTCGATCAACCAAAGACCATGTTGCCGAGCCAGAGCTGCGATGTTGCTTGTGTCGCGGCTCACCAGGCCGTAGAGGTGTTGAAACAGAATCGCTCGAGTCCTGGGAGTGATTTTAGAAGCAACCTTCGATGCATCCAGGCCAAAAGTGTCAAGCTCGATGTCGCTGTAAACTGTTTGGATCCCTGAGAAGTGAAATACATTAGGAACGGCGACACACGTGTATCCTGGCAGGATCACTTCATCTCCTGGGTGCAGTTTCAAGGCGTCGACACAGGCGCTCAGAGCCTCGCGACAACTCCTGAAGGCACACGCGAACTCGGAGCCATTCCAGCGGGCGAACTCAGTTGCGAACGCAGGAACCGTTTGGGCATCATTCCATTGCCGCCGATTTCGCAGCCAGGTCTTCACCACCTGTACGTCATCAAAATCCAGCGTCATGCAAGTCAGACTTGTGTTGCGGCTGGCAGCAGGGGAAAGAAGCGATGGAGCAAGTTTCGCGAGCGAACGCCCTGTGCACCAAGCGGTTCTCAAAATACTCATGACGTCAAAATTGAATAGACAGCTCGAGCGACATCCTGCACGTCATCCTCTGTCAACTTGGCCGACAGCGGCAGGCTCACAGTTTGCCGACCAATCTCACGAGCGTTTGGATAGACTTCGGGTTTCCAACCGAAGCGCTCTTGATAGTAAGGATGTTCGGGAATACTCAAGTAGTGAACCCCAACGCCAATGTTGTGGGCCGTCATCGCGTGGAGAAAGGTGTCACGGCTGAGTCCTGCTTTCTCTTCTTCAATCAAGATTGTGTACAGATGATAGGCATGTCGGGTGTCGGCCGCTGGTTCGGAAGGTCGCGTCACCGGAAGTCCTGTTAGGTTGCGATCATAGTACTCCCAAACCTCCCTGCGACGGCGCCAATAGGATTCAACCCGCTCCAGTTGATGCATACCGATGGCCGCCTGCAAATCCATCATGTTGTACTTGAAGCCGCACTCAACCACCTGATAATGCTTGTAGCCTTCATCGCCAAATCGCTTCCAGGCGTCTTTGCTCATTCCGTGCAAACCCAACACCTTGACGCGCGCGATGTCTTCCTCTTGCTTCGCCAGCACCATGCCGCCTTCGCCGGTAACAATGTTCTTCGTGACGTAGAAACTGAAGCAACCGAAATCACCGAACGTTCCAGCTTTCTTTCCGTGGTATTCGGTTTCGATCGCGTGCGCACAGTCTTCAATCACCTTCAGGCGATGGCGTTGTGCAATCTCCATCAGGGCATCCATGTCACAAGGACGTCCGGCGAAGTGGACAGGCAACAGTGCTCTCGTTCGCGGGGTTACTTTCTTCTCGACCTCTTGGGGATCGATGTTCATCGTGGCCGGGTCAACGTCGGCCAGAACTGGCGTGGCGCCGGCATGAATAATGGCGTTCACCGTCGCGCAAAAGGTCAGGGCTGTGGTGATGACCTCATCTCCGGGTCCCACGCCTGAAGCTAACAGGCTCAAGTGCAATGCCGCCGTGCAGGAGTTCACGGCTGCTGCCAAGTGTCCGCCCTTGTAGGCAGCGAATCTCTTCTCGAACTCCGAGACTTTTGGCCCCGTCCCCAACCAACCGCTCTTCATTGTGGCAACCACTTCCTGAATCTCGGCGTCTTCAATTGCTGGCGCCCCAAAGACCAGAAAACGATCTTTGGGCCGAATGGGAGTGTTGGACCTGGATGTCATTTTGAACAACTCGAAAAAATCGCGCTTATGCCTAAGGCAGATCCCTGGAATGTGCGTCCTGTCCTGAACTCGCAGGTGGACACCCTTCGCTCTTTCTACTTAGAATAGTCATGAAGCAGGAATTCGCAGGAACTGAAACGACTCTCAGGTGCTTGAAATTGCTCATCAGCAGCCTCTGCAAACTTCCCATCATCCTGATAGTGCTCTACAAAAAGGGAGTGAAGACAATATGAAAAAGCTATTTGGTTGGTTTTTGATTTCAATTCCTTTTTTTCTGGGCATTCCGGCAGCTGTTAGTCTCGCAGAGCCAGTCGACAGAGATCTTGACGCATCGCTTGAAGGGCTGCAAAAGAAATACTCCCAGGTTCGCGACCTCAAAATGGAATTCATCCAGAGCTACAAAAGTCCGCGTCGCGCAGCCAAGACCGAAACCGGCACGCTAGTACTCAAACGACCTGGGATGATGCGTTGGGAGTACAAGACGCCCATTGAGAAGCTGTTTGTTTCCAATGGCAAAACGGTTTTCTTCTACCTTCCGCAGGAAAAGCAGGTACAAAAGACGAAGGTCAAGGAGAGTCGTGACCAGCGTATCCCTTTCCTGTTCCTTCTGGGCAAAGGGAATCTGAAACGAGATTTCTCGAAGGTTGAGTGGGCTTCCGACGAGAAGCCTTTCTTTCAGGGTAACCGCGTGATTCTTGCCTATCCGAAGAAAGGTATCGACGAATTCGCAAGAATCCTTATGGAGTTTAGTCCGCAAACGTTTCAGTTGCAACGCGTCACGGTCTTTGACGTGGATGGGACAATGAGCGAATTCGTTTTTACCAACATCCAACAAGACTTGGGGATGACGGCGGGGATCTTCGACTTCAAGGCCCCTCCCGGTACCGAGGTGATTGAAAGTGGTGAAGCTCAATAGCCCGAGGCCGAACGGTGGTCAAGCCAGGGTAAAGATGACTCTCCTGAAAGAACTTAGATTGGCCGATGAGTGCAGTGAGAACTGTGAAAACGGTCGTCGATCGAGTCTCAATCTACTTTTGATCCCTGATCTAGTCTCAACTCTTCTTGCAACTTCCAAGTATAAGGATACTGGAGGCTTGTTTAGAACCAACGGCTATGAACGAGTTTCGTGCTCGATACGTTAACAGCAATGGCGAAATCGTAAGCGGCACGTTCAACTCTGCCTCGGAAGCCGATCTTCGTCATAGGCTCTCAGAACAGGGCTGCTACGTCTATTCAGTTGACGAGAAGGGGAAGGGGTTTTCGTTGAGCTGGGGCGGGGGCTCACACCGGAAAAAAGTCAAATCCTCCGAGTTCATCATTTTCAACCAGCAGTTTCTTGCACTGGTTCACGCTGGCCTTCCGATTCTCAAGTCGTTAGATCTGCTCACGCAACGGATGAAGAACCCCTACTTCCAGCAGTTGCTCACCGACATCAGCGCTCGCGTCAAATCTGGAGCCCTGCTTTCGGAAGCTTTTGAGGCACAGGGAGCTTTCGCCAAGGTCTATACCGCGTCGTTGTACGCTGGTGAGAAGAGCGGCAACCTGGAAGAAGTCATCCGCCGCTATATCGAGTACCAGCGCATCATCGACGCCACGAAGAGCAAAGTGAAATCGGCTATTACCTACCCTATCATTCTTACCGTGCTGCTGGTCGTGTTGGTGACTTACTTGATGGCGGTGGTTGTTCCTCAATTTGCGACATTTTACGAGGGGTTGAATGCACAGTTGCCTCAGGTTACGCTAACCCTGATTGCGATTTCGCGCAGCATCCGGCAGAACCTGGTGACGGCCGTGTTTGTCATCGTAGGTGCAGTGGTTGGCTTGCGAATTTGGAGTCGAACCGAAAAAGGCGGGTTTGCGCTGGATGGCATCAAGCTCCGACTGCCGATCATTGGCGATCTTTGGAATAAGTTTGCCTTTTCGCAACTGAGTCGCACGCTTTCCACGCTGTTGTCGGGAGGAATTCCGCTGGTGAATGCGCTCGAGATCGTGGCCGATTCCTCCGGCAACCAACTGGTGACTCGTGCTGTCAGAAATGCCATTACGTCCGTCCGGGAGGGACAGTCGCTTTCGAAGAGCTTCGAGTCAAGTGCGATCGTGCCAGAGTTGGCGACCGAGATGGTCCAGGTGGGAGAGTCGACGGGTTCGCTCAGTGAAATGCTAAGGCACGTGGCAGATTTTTACGATCAGGAGGTCAACACGCGGTTGAGCCAGGTGTTTACCTACATCGAGCCCATCTTGCTGGTGATTCTGGCAACCATTGTTGCATTTGTGCTGATTGCACTCTATCTGCCTATTTTCAATTTGAGCAGCATGGTGAAGTAGCAGGGAATTGACGATTGTGTCACTGTTTCATCTAGTCATTGGATCGCGGATTCAATGAGTCAATCGTCAATGAGGAAATTCTCCAATGAATCAAAAAGTAGTCAATCCCGCCGAGATCAAGCTCCAGCGGTCGGAACAAAAGGTTAATCTACAGGAAGAAGAACAGCAGACGCGACGGCTGGCGGAACGCTACCGGTGTGAGTTTGTGGACTTGAAGAATTCACCCATCGACCCGGAGCTGTTTCGAACCATCCCCGCGGAATTGATGTTCCGTTATAACTTTGTGCCGCTGAAGGGTGTGAACGGTTCATTGATGGTTGCGATCGCCGATCCCAGCGAACTACTACTCACCGACGAGTTGGGCATCCTGCTGGGCAAGAAGCTCGTTGTCAAAGTCGCTACACCTTCGCAAATCAGCGACATTCTAAAGAAGAGCGAGTCGTCGCAGCGTGTGCTGGAGGAAGCGACCGAAGGATTTACGCTGGACCTCATTAAGGAGGACGAGTCGGGCGACGAGACGATTTCAATCGAACGGCTGACCAGCGAAAACGAAAGCCCAATCATCCGGCTGGTCGATTCGACCATTTTCAACGCCTTGGAGCGGCGAGCCAGCGACATCCACATCGAAACGGAAGACAACGATGTGATGATCAAGTATCGCATCGATGGCGTGCTGCAGCAGGCCATGCAACCGATTGCCAAGGAGCACCACTCCACCATCAT